>ULOH01039002.1_pt1 | contig 38796 bp, 68 predicted proteins | sample 1952421 | NCBI WGS metagenome assembly ULOH01 (sample SAMEA4835599, study PRJEB28245) | human gut metagenome | biome: gut microbiome; material: fecal sample | place: Denmark | collected 2008
ACTATTCTTAATCACTCTTTCGTTGTGGTTAACGTCTTTTCTTCAGCCTGTTAGGAAAAGAAACCTATCGTTTTAAATAAACAACGCCGTCGCCATCTACGACCTTGCCACTTACTCAGGTACGATAAGCAGTTTTTGCGATTACTATAAAGTATACTGCCAAATACTTTGGTCGGAGATGAGGGAATCGAACCCACTCGAGCGACTGAGCGCACCGGTTTTATGGTACTGTATCCAAGAATTGAACTTGGTATTGAAATGTTTGAAATCCTTGATTATTTTTTGTAGGTTCTGTTCTTAATGTAATTTGTTTAGTAGTTGTAATATCTTTAATAGGTATTAACCACATTTTCAAATCTTTATTAACACAAAACAAATAATCAAGCTTAGAATGATTTAATACATTATCATAAACAGAACCATTAGTTCCTCCAGTAGAACGTAAATCAATTAATCCACTATCAGTTTGAGTTGCTTTACATTGTACTGTAAAAAACTAATCATCTTTTTCAACTATTAAATCATACCACTAAGTGTCATTAATTGGTAAAGAAACTGTATAACCCTAAATTGTAAAATAATTTATTGCCATACTTAATCCTAATCTACCAATCTATTTTCTGTTAACTTCACCCAAAACAATTCATCCTTTACACAGCCAGACCGGGGTGTCTACCTTATCACGTTAATCTCCGAAATATATTTCCTATAATCTTTAATAAATCGTAAATAATCTTCTCGATTATAAGGAATGTCATTATATTTATTAAAATCATGTGCAAAAGCGCAATAAATTAGAAAATCTAAATGTTTAGATTTTAATTGGACATGCCACTCATAAGAACCATCAAGTCTAGCTCCATAAGCACGATGAAATAAAGTATATTCTCCAAACCGCACTTTATCCGCAAGTATAATTTTAAAATCATCTCGATTATTATGAATATTTAAAACATCATAACCAAGGCCATTTTTAGTAAACTTATGAGAACCACCAAAAATTTCTTCGCAATAATTTAAATAAATATCAAACATTCTTATTTTGAGGGTTTTAATTAGGTTAACCCACAACCTCCGATAGTGTGTCTACTGGACCAAGGAAATACCCGATCGCCGCATTTCGCTCTTTAAAAGATGGACGCTTCTAATCCTACTTCCTATCGTATAAAAGGACTTATCAATGACTTTTATACATATTGCCTTTATTATCTTTATAAACAAATTAGCATTACCCAGTGCTACCACGAGGAGGTTTTGTTTTTAGCACCGCGGAGGGGGTGGGTGTCGATCCCACTTATCCGGTTTTAGAGACCGGCGCATTTGCCGCTATGCTACCCCTCAATAAACTCCTTAATTCAACTTACGGAGTTTTCGCTTCATCTTATTAATGAGACGCTGATTCATAACTTCACCATGGGAATACAACTTCGCAATGCGATTTTCATAATGCTCTTTAGTGCGACAAATCATAATTTTTCTCCTTAAATTGAATTTATGGTCCAGAGAGGGTTATCTGCGTCATCTAGACCCAATTTTTTATTCATTATATATTCTTTCAGAGTAGCAAATTCTTAATTAAATATATAACTTAGCAGAACTCTGGTGGCACGGCCGGCTGGACTCGAACCAGCAGATGCAGGAGTCAGGGCTCAAAAGTTGGACTTGCACCAACATTCTCGGTTTTATAAGACCGGAAGCCTACTAACAGAACTTATATAATACTACTTAACCCCGTCATATTATATAACCCATTTAACTGATTTTGAGAAAGTCCTGTGCCTTACCGATTTGGCGACGACCGTATAGAAACAAGACACCAAAGAATTTCAATCAATTCATTTCATTTGTTTGTCGATTAATTCTCTCTTACCCCAAACAAACTACACCTTCGACAGGTAACCAAAAGTTATTGGTAAAACAATATCTTTTTGTTTCCTAATATAGAAAATATTCGCAGTTTATGGTGTCTTTGATATATTTAAAACACAAACGCCGTGCTCAACCATTACACTAATTACAGCTGATTATTGGAATCGAACCAATCCTGCGTTCGGTGGTACGGGATGAGGGACTCGGACCCACGGCCTCCTGAGTGTAAGTCAGACGCGCTACCAGCTGCGCTAATCCCGTATAAGCAACTCAATTAATAAAAGTTGCTACAAAATCCTTTTCGAGCATATACATAGGAGCAGAAGCAAGACCGCCATCATCAATCTTACAATACAAAATAATATCTTCCGCATTGGGATTGGAAGCACGAGCAATTGCCTTTACAAGCTCTTTGTTGTCAATGGAATTATAATAGCAACCAAAATCAACAGAAGTCTTTTTCATTTTTTATCAATTCCTTTCTTAACTTTCTATATATATTATATTATATTTTTTATAAAAAATCAAAAAAGTTATTTCAAACTAGACACGTTAGAAAACATAATTTCAAGTTATGTGCGTTAACCAATTTCGCCAAAACCCCAGTTGGAGTTTACAGGATTTGAACCCGTATACCTTTCTAATGAAAGAATTGCTGTATGTGTCTTATGGTCCAAGTGGAGCGACTCAAACGCTCGGCCTCTTCATCCAGGAAAATCTTAGATTGTCTTTAAGACCTCCTCAATCTTATAATCATTGGCGATATGAATACCTTGCTTTTGATTGCTTAAAGGATATTCATATCTCCAACGGAAGGTTACTCCAGTAGCCTCTTTTATAGAAACTAAATATCCTTGATTTTCAAACCAAGTATAAAAATAATCAATATCGTTTTCAGAATATTTATAACGAGTCGTTGATTTAGTATTAGTAGTCTGACAACAAGTATGAATTGCGAAAGCAACTTTTTCTTGAACTGTGTCAGTAACCCAAGAAGCTGTTTTACATTGAATACGAATAAATTTTCCATTTAAATCAGCAACTACGTCATATTTAGAACTTTCATCAACAGGTTTTAAACATCGAATACCAAGATTAGTTAAATCAAGAATACAATGTAACTCTGTTATTGTTCCTTTTTGTTGAGTAATATCTAACATATTTTTTAGACAAAAATCTCTTTTCCCAAATGAAGCATTCTATCAACTGAACTACACCTGGAAATACAGTTAAGGTCCTGCACCACACATCCGATCTTTGTTCCCCACATATAGGAGTGGGTATGGCCTTTAGGCAGAATCGTATTTGTTATTAACTGCCTATGGTAGTCCGGGTGAGACTTGAACTCACAACCCTGCGATTATCAGTTGCATACTCTAGCCAACTGAGCTACCGAACTATAAACAAGACTAAATTATCAATACTATTGCTCTACCAATTGAGCTAACTCCCGATGGCCGGGAGCAAAGGACTTGAACCTTTAACACATAGTTCCCTTATGATAAAAATTGCTGTTTTAGTCTTTAATTTATATATTTATTATATAATATTTTTTTATAAATGTCAAAAAGTTTTATTAAGTAGTTAAAAACGCATTATAACCTTTTGATTTTAAATCGTTAATTACTTTTATAGCATTTGCTTTGACAGAAAAAGCACCAACTTGAACTTTATAATACTTACCAATCTTACGAATATAAGCATTTTTATAACCTGCTCCAATAGTATCAGGTAATGCTTTAATTTTCAATAAGAAAGCATCAGCATTAGATTTAGATCCAAAAGCACCAAGTTGAACGCGATAAATAATTTGCGGTTTAAGGTAAATAGCCATTACATTATCGACTGCGCGATTGCCCCAATCTTTAGTGATACAAGTTCCATTATGAAGAACTTTTGTGCTACCACCACCATCAAGGTTAATAGCATAATCAACTTTTAATGCTAAAAGTAAATTCTGCATTTCCGCGAATGCCATGCCTGGCTTTTCAATAGCGATTAAATAAATATTAAATTTATTATATGCTAATACTGTTCTACGAGCTTTATAATTTAACTCTTTAGCATAAGTAATTTGAGTTTTTTTGCCAGCCTTAATTAATACTGGATAACCGCTAACAAAATCTTCAAATTTTTCTGTTCCAATTATACCGTATTTCAATTCACCATTAATGATACCAAAACCTTCTTTATAAGAAGAAGTGGAATTAATGATTATACCATTATCCATATAATTAAAACAAGTGCCACCATTATCCATACTAAAAAAACCACCATTAGTTAAAATAGTAGGTTTAACCGCACAACTATCATAGTATTGCTTTAAAGTCTAACGCGGTTGAGCGCATAATGCCATATCTAACTTACTAATTTCTTCTTTTGGAATTTCAATAATTTTTACATATGAATAATTGCTTGGAGAATATATCTTCATCAAATCACCTTCCTTAATATTTTTAAGATTTCAATGATTTTTATTAATGAAATATACCCTTGGCATCCCCGGAGCGATTCGAACGCCCGACACAAGGATTAGAAATCCTTTATTCTATCCAACTGAACTACGGGGACAAATTCGCTACAAGACTCTTCATTCTTCTTAATCCCACATTAAGCGCTTATTGCAAGCAAAAAAGTTGCTGTATGAGTCTTTATTTAGTTAAGAAAGGAAATACCATGACAATGGTAGGGTGAGGGAGACTCGAACTCTCCATTGAGCGATTTGGCCTGTGAGTTAAGATTTGAACTTAAATCTTTGTAGTACTTCCAATATTTTACCATTTAAACTACCCACAGATAAATCGCCTAGTCTAGCCTTTGACTTACCACCCCAGATCGGCGAGTTAAGAAACCCGCGATTTCAACCAATAAACTGACATTCGTTCATTAGGCTGATTTGTCATTTCACCTTTTGGCCCTAAAATTTCAGGATAAGGCCAGACATATTCATTAGCAATCTTTTCATCAGGAAATTCAACTTCTGCATAGCAAAATTTTCCATCAACTTCGCTAACCTCAATCAAACGATTAGGATTATAAATATCTTCGACCATATAATAATCCTTGATAATAGGATTATACCCTTCATGTCGAGTTTTCTTAATCATTTCATAGAAATCTACGGAAATTGGCGTTTCAATTTCTTCACGAGAAAGACCATCACCATATTTATAAGTCATCTTATAATCAACTTGATTGGTTTTAAGATTAATAGCTTTCCGCACTCGAATTTCTTCAAGCACTTTACCATCATTATCAAAGTCAATCATAAGATAAATTTGTTCAATTTTCTTATGACGAACACTTTTTTCCTTCATCCAAGAAGGGATATTTTTAATATCAAACTTACGTTCGATTTCCATCTTTATACTCCTTTAACTCTTGGAAATAAATAAGAATCTACTCATTTTTATCAATAATCTCTGGACTATAATTATAATACTTCATAGAAACAATCTAATCTTTCCATTCAGCAATTAACTAATCTACGGTATAATTCATAATTTCACCTACTTACTATTGGGGCGACTGGCGAAGATTTGAACTCGCGACCTTCTGAGCCACAATCAGACGCTCTACCAACTGAGCTACAGCCGCATGGTGCTTTTGGTGAGACTCGAACTCACATGAACTTGCGCCCACTAGATTCTTAGTCTAGCATGTATACCAATTCCATCACAAAAGCATTTTCTTATTTTCATATATTTATTATATAATATTTTTTTTATAAAGTCAAAAGGGCCGGTGTAAAGTATATTCACTTTACACCGGCCGCCGCGTTAATAAAGATACTGTTCAATAGTGTTTGCGACCTTAGTTAAAACAACAGACTTAATCACGCGCTCATTTTTAGCCTTTTTAATAGCTTCCTCACGCTTTTCCTCATTGCTGATCGTCCAAAAGTCATCAGGATCAATGTAAACTTCAACCTTTTTCGGATCGGCCGTAATCATACCCTTTTCAATCTTAATTGAATCAGGAGTCAAGGCATAACGAATAGTCTTACTATCCGAGGCATAACCATCATACCATCTTTGATGATTGGTATTAGGATTGTTAAACAAATTAACTGAAGCACCATAGGTATTATACACATCACCATTTACCGTAGTAATAGTGATATTGAAACGAACATTGGAAGTCTGAGAGATATTAAGGTCTTCAAGAGTTTCCGCGACACCATAACCCTGATTAAGTTCAAATGCAATAGCGCGAAGATAATCATAAGTCATATTAACGGTGCGAGAGAAATTCACAATATCCTTAATACCGTCCGCATACTTCTTATCAACCTTATCGGTAAGATACTCTACAATCTCTTCTTCTGTTGGATAAGTAATCTTAAAATGATAATGGAAACGGCCCGGTCGATTCAATAGATAAGTATTAAGTCGATCAACTTCATTACAAGTAATAACAAAGAGTTTCTTACCATTATCAAGACCATCAAAAAGAGAAAGCATTTCTTCTTGCGGAGACGGCCCCACATGCTCTTCAACATTGGAAGCAAAATTCTTTTCAAACTCGTCGAAAATAACTACGACTTCCTGCTCGATGCTAGAAATAAAATCTGCGATACCAGGCATATAGGTATTAGCCAAGAGAACAGGATACCCGTCTTCAATAGCTTGATGAGAAAGAATACGAGCAAACAATGACTTGCCAATACCCTTTTGTCCGCTTAGGATAACACCAAGATTGCGGTCCGAGTGCTTAAAAGAATTAAGCACCTTATTGACTTTAACTTCATGATTACCATAAATCTTTTCCTCATTGATCGCAAGATCAGAATGAGAAGAAAGATAAAAACCTGCCATCTTATTAAAGCAGATTTCAAAAGACATAAGCGGAAGTCGCTTATAAGTCTTAACGTCCTCGCCATAAATCTGATAGCGAGAACCAGCGTTTACAATATTCATACTTAATCCTCTTAATTTAAAATTTAATGGCGGAATCGCCGCGAGTCGAACGCGGACTACTCAGTGAGTAGGATGGATTAGCAATCCATTGGAATACCATTATCCCACGACTCCATTATTTACGTTTATATATAATTATTGGTTTATGACTAATATCATATCCATAGTAATTATCCCAAATGCGATAATTACTAAAAATATAATATTCTCTATCAGGTTTAATATTACCAAATAAATTTAAAACTCTCAAACCTTGCTTATAATGAGAAGTTTTATTATTTACTTGATAATTAGCCCAATCAAGAATTTCTTGACCGCTAAAACAAGGATTTTTATAACTTAAAATATTTTTCATATTCTACCTCCTCTGCTTTTCTGGACTTGGAACCAGCCTATGGTAGCATTAGGTAGGCGACCGCACTTATCGTTCGCTAGGACAAAATTCGCACTCATCGCCAAAGATCAAATCATCAACATCTTTAAACATATCAGACAATCCTCCTTTTTTTATTTAATTTTATGAAACAAAATAGAGAGTAGAAAAACAATTCATTTCTATGGAAGTGAGAGAAAACAACAATCTATATATCAAACGAAAGGGGAAATCAAACAGAAAGATAAGTAAGAAAATGAACTAGAAGTAAAAGACTCTCTCTATTGTATAGTCTTTTGTTTCTATATATTTAAATATATAGAAGAGTAGCCTTTCTAACAGGCATCCCAACAGCCACGAGCAGCAAAGTGGTTCCTCATTTGTTGGTCTTTTGGTGGGCGGAGACAGAATCGAACTGCCGACGCTAGGATCTTCAATCCTACGCTCTACCAGCTGAGCTATCCGCCCATAATATTTATATTGCTACGATTCCCCGATTCTCCACGTAGTCATTCTTCCTTTAAAACTGACTAAAAGAATGTGATATTTTATTTATCGTACTACATCAACAATATAAATAGAACAAGACGCTATAAACAATTTCAAGCATATGTATTTAGTACATCAATGTTTTAAAATTTGCTGTTAGCGTCTTTGTTATTCAAAAAGAAAGGAAAGATAAATTATGCGTTTGCGGGTTCCGCGTTCTTCGGTCTGCGGAACTTTACATAACGCTCACCATCATATCGGGACATCCAAATGATTGTGCCATCCTTAAAATGGAAATCATAAGTAAAATCCTTATCCTGTTCATCAACCTGATGGCAAAAGCCCTTACCGTACTTCTTAGAATAAACCTTGTCGCCGGGCTTAAACTTAAACTTCATTTAGATATCTCCTTTTGGATTATTTTAATTTACAAGACACAAATGAAATATTTGTTGGAATTGAACCAACTACAATTTGTTTAACAGACAAATACTCTATCCAATGAGTTAAAATATTTTCAATAGAAAATGATTGCTGTGTGTGTCTTTATTACTGTGATACCTCTTAAAAGAGGACTTACGGCGTTACGCCTAATGTTTATTTCTTCATAGTCCCACCGTTAGTTTAAACAGAGCATACCATCGTGAAGGTGTGTGGTGACATTTTATGCTCCTTGCGGTCGGGCGATTCGAACGCCGTTTTTAGCTTATGAGGCTAACGAGCTACCTTTGCTCCACCACCGCAATGGTCGGTCAAATTAGAATCGAACTAATATCCCTTGTCTTATGAGAACAATGCTCTACCAATTAAGCTATTGACCGAAAATGGGATAGATATAATATTCGCGACCATTATATCTATTGGACTTTCTAACCCATCGTCCCAAAATTCTTAATAGACCTCATCAAATGGCCAACTTTTGTAGAGGCTTTTGTGCGACCACCTGCGCACTTACATAGACATAAGAATAATGCCAACGTATGGCGACCCAGGCGGGGCTTGAACCCGCGGTCTTAGCCGTGACAGGGCTACGTGATATTCCAACTTCACTACTGGGCCATATGGTACTCCTGGTGGGATTCGAACCCAACGACTCTAGCGTGAAAGACTAGTGACTTAAGCCCACTTGTCGACAGGAGCATATAAATTACTTTTTGTTAAAGAAGAAGTATAACTCCTCCGATTATTGTTTAATGAATTAAATCAGGTGGTGGCCTCGGCCAGAATCGAACTGACATTATTAGATTGAGAGTCTAATTTCCTAATCCTTTTAGAAGACGAGGTCATATTTAAGCACATCTATCATAATCTTGATTTTTGTGCTTTTGTTTTCGCTTAAATGAACCTTTGCCTTTTTTCGCAGGAACTTTAAATCCTCTGCGTCGAAACAACTGAAGATACTCATTGAGTTCTTCCTTATTCTTTTTCATATAACTTTTATTCACGGTATTCATCCTCATCTTCATAAAGGGAAAGATCCTGATAAGCAGCATATTCATCACTCTGAATCTCGCAAGCATAGCTTTCATAGTAATCATTATACATAATTTAAATCTTCCTTTCTTAACTTTCTATAAATATTATAACTTATTTTTTATAAAATGTCAAAAGATTAAAAGACTAACCAAAAGGCGATATTTTTTAACGATGGTCGCCACTCCACCGCCGCAACAACCATAAACATTACACTGTTTTTACACTACCCACATTAAAAGGAGGTGACTGGTGCTTCGAGAGAGACTTGAACTCTCACCATCCGTTCGGATAATCGGGTTTGAGCCGATCGCGTCTGCCAATTCCGCCATCAAAGCATATCTGGGATTTTTAAGAGGAATCCCTCAAACCTCTTTTCTAATCTCAAGAAGTTTTAACAAGATCTTCCAACTTGTTTCTAATCTAATGGAAGTTTTAAGAAGATCTTCCAACTTCTTTCTAATCTAAATCGCACTTTAGGGCGGCCGTCCCTCCGCGGCATCACGGTAAATATAATATAATTTTTTATCCAAAAAAAGGTTATGAGCCAAAAAGGGATAATTATTTAAGATATAATTATCAAGACTACGCTAACTACTCAAATTTTCTCTTCTTAGTGGGAAAAACTTTCTTAGCGCTGAAACCAAAATCACTATTAGCATTTTGTATATATTATCTTATTGTATATAAGTTTTATTAATATACCTTATCTATTATATCATTTAGTATATTGTATTAAGTTTAATTAATAAGATAATATTTCTGGCTGCTTTTATCACCAATCATATAATCGTCATATAATCGGTTATATTGGGCAATGCTCCCAAACTTGCGGTTTACTTAACCGCCGTGCTTACTCTTTACACCATATAACCATTTCTATTCACTATTAGCGTTACCCATCATCTACCTCGTGGCGGTTGTGAATTTTAGATGACTGGACCTCGTGAGAATCGAACTCACCTGATTTTCTGTGTGCAAGACAGACGACCACGCCATGCAGTCCCGAAGCCCGAAGCGCGACTTATTTATGTATAGATGGAGTCGCAAACCACCTGCGTTCAAAGTTCGCAAGCCTTCAACGCATTCCCAGGGAGGGACTGGTGCCGAATAAGAGACTCGAACTCTTACACCTTTAAGGCGGCAGAGTCTAATTCTGCTATGTCTACCATTCCACCAATTCGGCAAATAAAGAGTTTTATAACCCACATCGCGAAGATTCGAACTTCGTCAATCGTTAGGACTCGAACCAACTTTTACTCTTCTGGATTCCCAGAACCCATAGCCTTGATTAATGTGAGTATGGCCACTACTTCACAATAAGTTTTACTTCGCTTCCTTATATTTAGTCGGGCGTTTTCCGCAAGCCACATACTCTTTCGATCGGTGGTAGTTTAAACTTACAAAATCCGTGTTAACGCCCCAATGGCGGGAGAGATAGGATTCGAACCTATGACATCTTGTTTAACAGACAAGCGCTCTAACCAACTGAGCTACACTCCCATAAAAGAAGGACTTTTTAAAATCCTTACTTTATATATTTATTATATTATATTTTTTTTAAAAAATCAACTTTTCTCTTTTACCCAAGTTTTTTTATTTTCTATTTTCTTTCTTCATCTTATATAAATATTATATAATATTTTTTATAAAATGTCAATAAGGTCTTTGAATTGGCATTAAATCATCTTCTGAAAGAAGCCACTTTTCACCATGTTCATCAAGAACTTCAATCTGATAATTTAATACTCGAATGACAGTACATTTAAGATACTGTCTACGATAACAACGACCGCGATAAGGGACAAAACAATAAGAATTACCAACTTCAATATTCATTATTTATTTTCTCCTTTCTCAACTTTCTATATATATTATATTATATATTTTTAATAAAATCAAAAAAGTTCTTTTTGTTTAAAAAATTAAATGGCACCAAGGTACGAGTCGAACGCATTACCACGAGATTTGAAGTCACGCCCCGGTCCCTCCGGAATTAAGGTTCCCCTGATAAATTTTTATTTTTTCCAGCATATGTATCAGTCTAAGAATGACAATTAGGACATAAAAATCTTAAATTTTCAAGTCTATGATCATTATTTTTACCATTCTAATGATCTAATTGTAATGAAATTGGTTCCCCCATCCACTCATTAATACCGCAACGAGCACACTTATATTCAAGATAGCCTTCTTTAACTAATCTTACTTTTAAACGAGCGATATTTTTATAAGTAGAATTTTCTATTAAAATTTCATCAAGAGAATATTTAACATTTGGAGCAATAATTTTTTTCTTATTCCCAAAATGACTAATATCACAAGATAATTCCTAAATTCTTTCTTTAAGAATATCAGTAGATGAGCCTCCACGAGTTCCTAATCCTAATTGCCTTAAACAATCTGAATAACTATCAGAATTTTCTACAATATTACGGAATTCTTCATCTGATACTGAATAAATTTTACTTTTTCTTGGCATATAATAACCTCCTAATTTTACTATTATATATAAATTTTTAGTAAAATACTTTTATTTCTTTTGACCGGTATTTTACTAAAAATTTTGCCAAGATTTTACTTAACAAGACCTTAACTTTGTCCGGAAAATGGATTTGAACCATTAACTTAATCTTAAATGATTATGACCTAACCTTTAGTCTATTCTGGAAGTTATTTTTGCTGTAAAGGTCTTTCTTTATTTTATAAATATATTATATATTATTTTTTTAAAAATGTCAAAAAATTTTTTAATTGGTTATCAATTTCCATGTTGTACTATCTGTTTTTACATATACTCTACTATCAGGATGCGCCATATAGTATGTTAAATATACTGAACTATTTGCTGTACTATCACGATAAGGCTTAACATATATATAATAAGTAGTTCCAGCAGTAACTTTATAACAAATACCAAAATTAGCTCCAGTACCGCCATATTTTTTTGCATAATCATCATCACTAGCTAAAATATTAGAAGAAGGCTATCCGCTACTATTAAGAGAAGTAATATTTGATGTTAAATATCCATAAGTGTCTATTGAAGAATTAGAATAAACAATAAATTCTCCTGAAATAGTAGGCGTGAAAGAAAAATATCGACAAGTGCTTGGAGATAAAGTCCAAGAAGAGGTATTCTATTTGTTATAAGTAGGAGCAGATATTGACACAGTAGAATAAGCCCAATTCGTTATAAACTAAATAGTAATTCTTATATAGCCATCTCCACTATGACCTGTTTCAGATGATCCCGTTGGAGAAGTAAATGAAGTATTACCAGCTATTGTGGAAGCAGAAGTAAGTTTTGAAGTATTTATATATCCAGAGCCCCCGCCTCCTCCACAAATATTACTATCTGAAATACCAGTGGAACAATATCCTCCATAATATCCTCCTCCGCCACCCCCTTGGTCTACATGAGTCGAAGCACTAGCCCCTTGCCCAAAAGAGTATCCACTTGATTGAGTTCCTCCTGAGACGGAATATCCTCCTCCATTCGCTGCAGATCCTCCAGAATTTCCTCCTCCATATCCGCCATCACTAGATTGAGTTGAGAAAGAACCATACCAGCCTCCAGCTCCTCCTCCTCCACCAGCTATGAGTAAAATTGAAGCCGTAGAAGAAGATAAAGTATTTAATAATCCTGATGTAGTCGCAATATGTGTTGCTCCTCCTCCTCCACCTGAAGTTTGAGTATTAGAATCATTACTTCCATTTTTACTGCCAGCTCCTCCTCCATTATATCCTCCATTTGGGCCGGATGAAGTAGAACCAGTCGCAGTTGACCCTTGTCCTCCAGAATAAAGATATAAAACTGTATCTGAAGTAGGAGAAAAAACTCCATATGAATAACCTCCTTTTCCTCCAAACAATTGAGAATTATTAGAAGGAGAAGCAGTTCCATTTCCTCCCTAAGCACCCCAACATTCTAATTTATAAGTACCTTCCGGAAGAGTAATAGATTTATAAGTTCCACTATAAGGACAATTTAATATATCTCCCGTTTTTAAAGAAGAAGAAGAAGGAATTGAAGAAGTTAAGTCATAAGTTGCCATGTGGTTACTCCTCCTTTCCAAGTTGTATTATCTATTTTTGTATATATCGCTTTAATAGGAGCATAAGTATTAGAATTAATTTTTACATTTAATGGTGATAATACAGTAATACGAATATACCCATATGTTTCTCCTGGATTAGTTTTACTATATCCTGTTGTAGTAGAAGCATTTGTTAAATAATAATTACTATTTAATAAACAACCAGAGGGATAGTTAGAAGCAGTGGATGAAGTATATACATAACCAGAACCACCGCCATTATAAGTTCTATAATCAGCAGAACTATCACTAACATTAGTAGAAGCACCGCCGCCATACCAGCCGCCTCCACCACCGCCAGGACCATAATTATAATTACCAGAACCAGTAGAATTAGCTCCCTACCCAAATGATCCATTAGTACCAGCTTTAGTCTATGTAGCTTTATATTCTTCAACAGCAGAATTACCAATTAATCCGCCACCTTGTTTAACAGAAGAATTACTTTCTCCTGCTCCACCGCCACCGCCGCCAGCGACGATTACACGAGCGTAAAGAGAATCTGATCCAATACGAATGTCAGAAGCTCCACCGCCACCGCCGCCAGAACTATAAGCAGAAGTATACCATCTAATTTTAGAGCTACCTCCTCCATTAAATCCACCATTAACTGTTTTTCCTTTTTCGCTATCGTCTGAATAATTACCTCGCCCTCCCGTATACAAATAAATAGAAGTTGGGGCTGATAAAGAGAGAATACCCGTAGAATATCCCCCTGTTCCACCCCAATAAATATTTTTTGAACTCGCGGGAGTATAAGTAGTATTACTCTCCTATTTCTAAATCTAAAAATAAACTTCTTCACTATCTACGGACTTTGAAACATCTTTAGTATAAGTCATTACAATAGTAGATCCTGATGATAAAAAATAAGTACCGGTAGTAGTAAGAGAACTTGATCCAGAAACTGCATTTAAAACTGTATTTCCTCCAACAGTTAAAGTGACTGTATCATAGCTTCCTTCAGTTTTATAATAATATGAAAATTTATAAGTTCCTCCAGAAGTACAAGTTAATGTAGTTGTGGCGGTACTTGAATCTATTCCTCCATTTGTGGCTATCCAGTCATTTCCGTCTTGACGAAAATAATAATTTGAATCATTAACAGTAAAATAACTAGTCGCATTATGAGTTCCTATATATATCCATGAAGTTGTTGTTGATAAAGTTAAAGAACCAGAATAACCAATTCCGCCATAAGCTCCCCAACATTCTAATTGATAATTTCCTGCTGGAAGTTTTACTGGATTTACAGCTCCCGAATAACTACTATTAATAATATCTCCTGGAATAAATTTAGTGGAAGAATAATCTGTTATGGAAGTTCCAGAAGGGCTATAAGTATTTGGCATTTAAATTCCTCCTCTATTAACTGAAATACTAAATCCAAATATCTCCGACATTTCCATCTGAAGAAGTGGGCGCTGAAGTAGATATTTTAATATTTCTTAAAATATTATTATTTAAATAAGAAGAATTAGCAGTAATAGATAAATTAGACCCCATAGAGCCATTAGTAATCTAAGTTAAATCTAATCCTGGGTTGATAGGTAAAATATAATTATTAGATTCTTGTAATTGTATTTGACCAATAAAAGCTTCATCTTTATATAAAAAATTTGCTTCTACAGCAGTATTTGAATGCCAACACCCTAATCCATTATTAGAGTGCTCTTTTTTAATATAATATTGAGTTAATTTTAAAGAACCTAATCCATTTATATTTATTGTTATATTAGTAATTGGATTCGTCGCGACACTATTCATATTTGGAATAAGGCCAATAATCATTCCATCTTTATATTCTTTAATAGATTTCGCAACTCCTGTATATGTTAATCCATCAGTAGAAGTAATGGGAATAATTTCTAAACTACTACTTCCACTACGCATATGTTCTATTGCCTTTGGAATTGCCATTTAAATAACCTCCTTATAAATTTTATTATTTCTATAAAATCTAAAAATTTATAAGAAATCATTAATCTAATCTGGTTAAATAAAAAAAAGAGTAATGTCAAATGACATTACTCTTTAAATTAACTTAATCCCAATCTTGCCATCAAATCAGCAACATTCTTCTTTTCGTCTGTGGTAATTTCAATTGGGGTTTCTCCCCCAGCGGTTGCCCCATCTTCAAAATTCAAAACATTTGAATCCGCGGTTGCACCTGCTTCACCGATCGGAGTCTTTGGGCATGTCATACTAATAGCAATCTGAATTCGCTCACCATTCTCATCGGAATTAAAATAATACTTTTTATCTTTCATCCCGATATAACTATCTCCTAAAGCATCAATAATCTTTTGAATTAATTTTTCTTTTGCTTGATTTCCAACGGCCATAATCATTACTCCTATATTATTATATCTTTTATAGTTAATTTATGTGCAAAGTCTTTTAAAGACCTAAAATTATTAACTTTTTCTTCACCAGCATCTCTAAAGCACCAAGGACATAAATACATATCAGTTCCTTTGTGATAGTGAATATCTTCTGTATAATATAAATTATTACAACATTCGCATCGTTTACAATAAGTGTCCGCACAACTATCGCAAACTAATTCATTCTCATCGCCTACGGAATTTGCTTCATCAAGGATTATACGAGAACCGCAACAAGCACAATAACCATAGTTATCGTCTTCATTTACTCCATAACTGAATTCACAATCTCCGCATCGCATATATTCTCCACTTTCGATTATAGTTTTACCGCATTGTAAACAAGGGACATCACCACCAATAGACCAATGAGGAAGATCAGTCTCTAATGGGTAATAATACAATTTTAAACTATAAATGGGCAAATAGCAAGAAGAATAAAGTAAATCATTATATTGAAGAGTATGCTCACCAATATCTCCAACAATATCACCAATGGGATATAAACGAGATAAAATAGGAATCCATGTTTCAGATAGCCCAATAATCTCTTCATTCCCAAAATGAGAACTACCCATCCTATTAGAGACAGTGTTAATACCTCCGTCTACCCAATCACGCAACTGAAAAGTCTTATCAAAAGTATTGATAATATCTTTAATTTTAATTAAAGCATTGGTTGTCATAAAAGGATATTGACGGCCAGCCATCAAACCGCGTCGCTTATCTTCCATATAAAGAAGCATACGCCATTTCTTAGAATTCCAAAGAACATCTTCGGGAAAGTGCGGAAGTTTCTGATTCTCCGCTCCGCGCAAATAGCAAATAAAAGTGCTTTTATCTACCATGTAAGATAGATTTCCTGCTCTATATTCACCATCAAGCGCATGGCAAGAACGCCAATTGTAAGTATTTTCACTTACGCTCAAAAAATCCAAAGGATGAACTGAGAAACATAATGTTCCCTCAATCTTATCCTCTTGGATAATGCGACTTGCGTAATTTTGAATATCTTCCAAAGAGCGCGGATTCTCTTCAAAATACTTAAAAGCCTTAACTAATTTCATTCCTCTTGGAATCTTTTTATCCTTATAAAAATAAGTATCTATAACTGTATTATTAAAGAATCCTTCTTTGTTTGTAAAAATAAAATCTTTTAAGTCTTCATTATTATAAGTATAATTAATTGTTTTAAGAAACTCCTCAAGACGATGCTCTTTAGTTTTATCATCTAAGGAAAAAGATACCTTTTCCGGCCATTCATAAATTAAATGACCGTGAAAAAATTTAATTAAGTCTTTTTTGGCTTCGAGGAATCTTTCGAATAGTTCTTCTGTTTTTGGATTACTGATTCCTTGGGAGTAACTGATGACTTTGTTGAACTGTTCTCTAATGCTTTCGATGTCGAAGTCATATGACATTTGACTAATCCTCCAATACAATCTTTACAATACTCGCTGTGTGGGTTCGCAGGGTCAATTTCAAATGCCTCTTCACACTCCGCACACCATTCAACATTACTGGGAATACAATCAGGGCAATAAAAACATGTATGTCCATCTAATCCCTTTACTGGAAATGTTTCATATTCACTAAATAACTGACCGCATCCTCTACAATGAACATAGAATCCATCGCCATCAGTTGGAAAATTCTTACAAATATTATCGAACCAAATGTTATGATAATTACGATAATACTCAAAATTAGGGATATCTTTCTCTTGGAGCATGCGGATTACCTTATTAATTGTGTCAAAAAGAGCACCCGCATTTAATGTTTCAATACGGTTATGTTCATTTTTATAACCTACTGAAAGATTTACACCACAAATTTTCCATTCAGGGCATAAAACGCTAATATCACTAAACGTGCCAAAATCCTCTACAAATCCAAAAGATTCAATGTAATCAATGAATTTAGGATTGTAAAGGTCATAAAACACACAATCATTTGTGCCCTGTCTGTCTAACTGAATAATATATTTCAGATCAGGAAACGGACACTCAAAATATTGTAATACTAATGCTTCGGTGCCCAATCCACCAATTTCTTCATCAGTGGTAAAAATAATAGAAGGGCGCAAAGATGTATTCCTCAAAATATGAAGAATCGCATATACTCCTGCTCTATCATCTGCGCCAAGACCATCGGGCGACCAAAGCACATTTTTTCTTGTGTCATAATATAAATCTTTGACCGGTTTCTCAAACACGGTATCAAGATGAGCCACTAAAGCAATCGGAATGTCACCAACCGCACAAACATACTCTTTAGTAATAACTACTTCAGTATATTTATTCTTTAATACATCGGCAACATATTCTCTTAACTCATCTTGCGTCGAGCGAACCAGATATTCAAATAACCAAAGTTCATTAGTTTTAAAACCTCTCACAGTTTATTCTCCTATCTTTTATCTTATATTTATATTATAACATTATTTTTTTTATTTGTCAATTGAGTCCTCTTCCGCCTCGGGGATAGGATTATTCTGCTTGCTTGCTTGAACGGCTTTATCTATAACACGAGAGAATATAAATGCGGTTTCACAATAATGACACGTCCCTTGTCGTTGACAGCGCTGACCGCAATTGATGCGGTTTGGGCCAAAATCTTCGGGAATTCCACGATTATCCGCATTATAATTTAGATTGGTTAATAAAAGATTTAGATTACCTTGCCAATGACCGCTTTGGTAGATATCCAAAAGCACGGCTTCCTTAGAGAGTGCGGGTTCATCGAATTCTAACGTTGAGACATATGTTCCATAATAATCTACATCTTCCGGTCGCACATAGGAACCGCATATTCCATTTTCTCTTGGAAGGTTATCATCATAGCATTTATTCGCAATCATACGAATTGGAACTTTTGCTTGCTGATTTAATTGTCTCAAATCAAACGTAAGCGGTGCCCCGATAAAAAGTTCGCTGACTCTAAGATCAAGGAGAACGCGGACTTCCGCCCATGTAGTAGCAGGATAAGCAAAATAATACTTTACATCAATATTACATCCATTACGAGTAAGCATATCTTCAAATGCTACAATAAGATCGACTTTATCCTTAAAGGAATCAATCTCTTCCCAATTCACTTCTTCGTTTTTGCGGATTCTGATAATATATCGCTTATTAGGGAATTTCTAAATCATATCATACATAATGTTTATATCGTTATAATTAACCATAAGTTCATCAGCCTTCTCGCGGACAGCATCAGGTTGACGCACAGAAACACAATATTTCAAACTATATCACTCCTTTATAATATAATTATAACAAAAAACTCCAATTTTGTCAAGAAAATTCTAAACGGCTTTTTACTTTTGGACTTTCGGTATGTGCGACCAGCACCGGTCGGAGCAGATAACAAGAAAAAATGGACTGAAAAATTTTCAGTCCATTTAATCATTTAGCTCTTACTCCTCAGCGACAATCTTTCGATAAGCCACTCGCTTACTCGCCTTACCTCCATCAGAGCCTGCTACAGTAATTTCAGTTTTTTCTGCTCGATTAGCTTCAACCAAACTTCTAAGTCTATAACTTGCCTTCTGCGCGGAGACATCCTCATCGCCGAGAGCCTTGACAATCTCGGGAATAGTCATAAACTCATCGCCGGAAAGAACGTCATAAATCTGCTCAGTCAGCTCATCGCCCTCAGCACGCTTGGCGGCCGCACGCTCCTTAGCCTTGGCAGTCTTCTTATCAAGCAACTCAATCTCATGCTCACAAAATGCGATCACGTCGTTGGGATCATACTTGATCTCACCAGTGTGCATAGCTCCGATAATCGCGGTCAGATAATCGCGCTTAGATACTTTAATTTCATTAGTCATAATTTTTACCTTAACCTTTCATAAATAACAATTTTATTTTTAGGAAGCATCTCTTCCTTTACCTTACATAAATATTATATATTATTTTTTTTAAAAAATCAAAGAAGGTCTTTGATTTGGGTTAGTGCCATTAACCCAAGAAATAAACTCCTTTTCATTGATATCAAAGAGGTCTCTACCCTTTTTAGTGAGAGTTTCTCCATCGACATAATAATTGGAGCGCCAACCATCTCTGTCTTCTTCAATTTCACCACTGAAAAAGGTTTTTACTTTTTTATCTTCACAACAATCCCAACAAATATCCGCATAGAATCCAACTGGCTTCTTCTGGAATCGAAGGCGGATTTGCTTCATGTCATCATAATCTTTGCGGACTCTGCAACAAGGACAAATTTCTGTGCTTTCATCATAACAATAAGCGCAGTAAGTTTTTCCATCGACATTATAAGTGTCATCGACATAAACAATATCGCCACACTTATCGCACTTTACTGCACCCGAGCAACTTGGACAGATAGTCATTTCCGCGTTATTCTCTCTATCATCGAGGAGAGAATCATCAAGAAGCTCTCCGCAACACATACACTCAGATTCACCCGAGTAGTTAAGATCAACGCTTTCGTCCGTAGGAATCTTAGTGGAAACGTAAGCATTATGCTCTGAGTAGATATCGTTATACATGAAATTGGTATCAAGATTGAAATAAATATTTCTATCAAGTTCACCAATAATATTATTACTGTAATTCTGAATCTTATTTAAATACTTGGTATAAGGACCAAAGCCAAGATTCTGTTCAGCGAGCTTCTTGATCCAAGCGAGACAAATGCTTTCAAGATTTTCATTACAATAAGGATAACCCTTGATACCAAGAATAAGGCTTTTATCTACAATGAAAAGCTCACGCCAGCGCTTACTATTCCACATCACAGGCTTACCAGCTTTATACCAAATTTCCATATCCTTATCAGATTTAAGATAAGCTTCGAGGATAATGGGAGAATTCATCATCTCAACGGTTCCCTGACGATACTCACCACCGCCATTCTGCCATCTCATACAAGAGTCCCAACCACAATTATTATCACTCATAGTGATATAGTCAAGAGGATGAACAGAAAGACAAAGTTCACCAGAAATATTTTTCTGATTAAGGAATTGAGAATGAGCGATACGGAACTTTTCATAAATATCGCGGTCAATCTCCAAGATATCACTCATCTTGCCAAGCATCTTGCTAAGCTTCATACCCTTATTAATCATAAGAGTTTTATTGTTATAAGTGAATTTAAAAGATTCCCCATCATAAATATTAGACATTAAAGGATCAACATCCAAAAGACTTGCCAGATTAAAATACTGAGTATTAGAGATGGTTGTTTTAAGATAAAGATCTCTTACCTTATTATTAAAGGTATCTCGGAATTCATATCCATCACTATTTCTACCGAAATAATCATAAAAATCCTCACTCATCTCTTCATAAGAACGAGAATAACTTACTTTACGAGAAATGATAAGATTATCTCCCAACATTTTATAAAGACTCTGCTTATTATAAGCCCAAAAGCGGAGAATGTAATCGAGAGATGCCTTCATATCGGAACTATCTCCACCGAGGCCCGCAAAATTGCGGATATACCCTTCAATCTTTTCGCAATCTTCTTCGGAAAGGAGTTCAAATAAATTAGCCATATCTTATCAACCTCTTTTTTAATATCTTTCTTAACTTTATATATATATTATATTATATTTTTTTATAAAAATAAAGAAAGCCCTTTGCGGTCAATCAAAGGGCTTTCTTGCGAAAGGGGTTTTATTATATTTACTTACAAAGATTACCCATGAACATGAGCGGAAGAAGGTCATCCGCGTTCTTGGAATCCTTCATAAGGAAATACATCATCATAGGATTCTTAGAGAAATCCATGCCACCCTGACCGCCCATCATAGAGAGCATCAGCATGGTGTTCATGTCAAACTCGCCACTATTCTCACTCATCATGAAAATGGGGAGCATATTACCGAACGGATTCTCCGCACTCGGCGCATTCTCAGGACTCTTCATAAAAGAGTCAAACAGAGAAACAACACGAGTATAGAAGTTAAAGTTGAAGCAATTCTTCGTAGGAAGAATCTTCTTCTCCTCACCGGCCTGCGGATCGACAACCGTAATACCGCTATCGCCGACCTCAATTACGAACATAGCCTTGCGGTTATGAACAATAACCATACCAGGGGCGATATCCTTGATGGCAACCGGCATCTTGTAAAGGAACTTACCGCCATCAAAGTTGAAGATATCGACGTCGATAATCTCCTTACTCTCAGGGTTGTAAGAAACCCAAGTGCCGTTCGCGTTCTTTACGGCCAGGCCATACATAGACATACGAATGTTATCAGTGGTGCAGGGGCCAAAATCAAAATTAAACGCCTTCATTTTTTTATTTCCTTTCTTATCATCAACATTATTATTAAATGTATTTTGTTCGTTCAAAACTTTATTGATTCGATCATCAATATAATCGTTATCAAGCATGGCGCACTTATCTTTAATTGTGTCAATTTGACTACCGAGTGTAATTGTGTCAGGAGTAGAGGTAGCGAAAATTGTGTTAGAATCAATTGAAGCAACTTTTCCAGTCATACAATCGCTATCAGGAACTACCGTAATAGGCGTAGTATTTAACTCTCCAAGAATCTTCTTGGCTTCTTCGTCAGAAATAGTCCACGCACTAGAAAATTCTGTATTCCACCCCGCACACACTTTGGTATAATCAAGGTCATCGCGGGTCTTACTTATATCATTATTCTTTTCAACAGTCTTCTTTGCTCTACGCATCTTATATTCAAAGAACTTCTCAGAGCACTTGATCGCATACTTATCTGTAAAAATATTACAAATATTATCAATCAGATACTTACCAAAAGATCCATCAATACCGTCGACAAAAAAAGAATAATTTATAGTGTAAACATCAGGGTAGATATCAAAGAAAAGCTTGCCATTGAGGTCAGATTTGACAACAATTCTGACCATATTTTTAGAAGTTTTTAGCTTACGCCAAAAAACATAATCAAACTTCTGATACTTATTATCTTGAACTGCTTGACTAAATCTATCTAAAATTTTATCAAAAACATTAGGTGGGAATTCAAAAATTCCCATTACATTAGTTTCAGCCACTTAGTCTCCTCTCCACTTCTCGTCGGATATATTCCATATCGCTATCCGTCAGAGTGAGTTCAGTCTGGAAGGTTGTCGCGCCCGCACTGATTTCCTTGATAATTCTTTCAAGTTCCTCAGTGTGATTCGCATAACACATAAACAAATTATCCATTACTCCATCCACTCCAACGTATCTTTATCGTCCCAAAAGAAATCAAACTCGGTATGAGCTTTGCCGTCCTTATCTTTCTTAATAAGGATATCCATCATATGAGCATGAATACCATCTTCGGGATAATCCACTTCCCAAATTTCACGAATCTTATAACGAGAATTGTGCGGAATGGCTAAATGAGTAATGAATTCCTCGGGAGTCCAAGTCTCAGTAGCCGTGCAGAACACCAAACCATAGTGCTCACTATGAATCGCGATTACTTTTTCAATCATTGTTATCTTCTCCTAATATATCACAAATTGCCTGATGACTAAAAGTAATCTTTGCTCCAAGATAAGGAACTGTTTTATCATCAGCGATAATAATTTCAACAAAAGCGATATCGTATTTATAGAAATATACAATACGCTTAATTGCTTCCAAATAATCAGAGGCTACTATTACACCCTGAAAATCTTCCTTTCCTGGGTCTACTGTATTAACATGAGCTATGTAGTGATACTCCATAACAAATAACCTCTTTTCTTATTTTCTATATATATTATATATTATTTTTTTAAAAATGTCAAAAAGATCTTACCAACTACGACATACGAGTATACTTATATAGTCAGTATCACAAAAGACATTACGAAGCTCGGCATAAACACGATTTACATTAGCAAAAATTTCGCGCTCATCTTCATCAACAAGAGATAAATCTTCATCATTGTTGATGAAATAAACTTCGGTATAACCCCAATCACCAAGGATAATATCTAGAACATCATCAATGTCATTCTCTGACCACTCAGGGAAAGTATCATGAAGCCAAATCCTAAATTGGCTTCCATATACAATAGGTTTCAAAGTATAATCCATAAAAAAAGTCCTTTCTTAACTTTCTATAAATATTATATAATAATATTTATAAAAAATCAAAAAAGGACTTTTAATTTATTTAATTATTGAATAAATCAGTATCAATAATGGCGAAATTCGCACGATGAATATATACTGCCTTGCCATCAATCGTCAACTGAGTAGTCTTAGGAAGATTCTTTGGAATGTCCCAAGAGACGTTATCCCCTACAAACATACAAATGGGGTCGCCCATCTGAGACTGAATTACCACAATCTTACTGCCGGAATCCGCATTGTTCAAATTCTTAGACTTCAAATACCACCAAGAAAGATCCCAATAATCATTCCAACGGCGGTCGGTAGGCGCGGAAATGCTAGCTCCATTGCCACTATTAGTCGAGGCTTCCGCGGGAATGTCTACATCATACTGAGTGAGACGGCTATCAGCAAAAACAATAGTAGAACCGCAACTCTCAATACTCTTACCATCAATATCGACGCTTACAATAGACGAAAGAGAATAAGAACTAACCCAACTACCATCCGTATTATACACCTTATTGGGCTTAATATCAAAGGTTTCACCTTCACATTGAAGCCACTGAGTACCATAATTATCATAAAAGGTAGCAAGGAAAGAAAGCTTAACATCGCCATCCTCCGACTCGGCGGTAATTGTAGTTGCTTCTGGACCACCGCACGCAGTCAACGAAAGGCAAAGGATAATCGCAATAATACCACAAATAAATCTCTTCATAATTTAATGCTCCTTCGGATTATTTTCCATATACTTCTTGATACGTTCACCATTGAATCGAGAGGGACATTTGAGACAAATATAACTATTATGATAGTCGCACCAGTGCTTCTCTGTCCCATCAGGATTCAGAGTAGGATTCAGCGTATCATACGCACAATACATCTTATCAGTCATTATTTTACCTCACTACATCTTGTTAATGTGTTAATCTTTACATTCTTACGAACATCTTGCGACTTCACAGTTCCACGGATATGATAAGTATTTCCAACAGTCCAATCGCTCTTGGAAGAAGTAATCCACATAAACTGATTACCATCGGCATCGCTCATAGAATAAGCAATGGTATGACCATATTTGCTTTCAAGAGCATGCTTATCATCAATTTTCACGGTAATGTCAATGCGGTCGCCGATATTGCCGATCCACTGAGCTAAACTCTCGTCATACACAAGGGCATCAACCGCGTGCTTTACCACTTCTTCACGATAAAGCTCGCCATCTGCTCCGCCGACTTTATCCCAATCAAGACGAATCGGTTCAACGTCTGCGGGAAGCGCGGGAATTTCATCACATGAGCGGAAATACCAACCCCACAACCGCGTATAGCGCGCGGAACTCATCTTAAACCAATCATTCTCTTCATCACAATTACCTTTGAAAATCGTGATATAGCCCGCGTCGCCAAACCCAAGAACTTGACGATGCGGAGCCATCTTAGTTGCTACCTCTTGGGATTTTTCAGGGTAAAGCTTAGCATACTCCGCGTCTTCATACCATCTGACTTGTCTCACATTAAGAGTTCGGGGATGCTGAACCTGAATATACTTTTTGCCACCGGAAATATAAACATCACCAATTACTTTATACGATTGAAAACTCGGAGCTACCATACTTTACACCTCCCACATACTAACTATACTAAAATGTTTTTCATCTTCTAAGATATAAGCTTCAAGTGTTTCATATTTCTTAGAGTTATTACACTTATTATATAGCTCAAAAGAACATTTCATACTATCAAAATAATCCTCAATGGACAAATCGTGATAAACACAAGACCAAAGAAAATCATCATAAGTTCTTTCTTCATAAAAAGAAAGAAGCATTTCATATGCATCTGAAAGATCACCGCAAGCTAAAACGGGACGAAATTCATCCCATATTAAATGAACTCTTTTCATAAGATTGTCTGCTCCTCAATATAATATTCATGGCTCTTAAACTGAATTGCGAAACCTTCGGTTGTGATATAGGGAGACCGCATTGCTTGAAGCTTGCTATACCAATCTTTCAAATCAGCAACCTCACTCCACCACTTTTCCGGCTTAATGGTAAGATAAGAACTGGTGAATCGGACGGTATCACTAAGGAATCGCTCATACATTGCTTCCTCTTGGAGAGAAAGAACTGTCTCCTGAGCGTCATCAATAGTTTCTGTAAGAAGAACAATCTCCTCGGTCTCATTATCCCTAATAGCGTAAATCGTTTTCATAATTAAAACTCCTTATACTTTTCATATTCTTCTTCCGAGACTTCCCAAACATTGTATCCACATTCGGCAAGATAAGCGTCATACTCATCGTAAAAGTCTTCTTCGCTTTGCTGATCCCACCACTCCATAGCGTCATCTTCAACACAAGACTCCGCATATTGTTCCATTTCTTTTTCCGTGCCTTTAAAGAAATGATCTATTGTTTCACCACAATAGCAGGTATATGTTTGAATATGATAAAATTTAACTTCCATATTAATTCTCCATCAAATAATCAAATTCATAACTACACAAATAGCCTTCCTCCATCCAAGAGACAAAGCAAGCACCACCTTCTTTATTGGGCCATTCAGCGCAAGAAAGAATCCATTGCTGAGATGTACGCTTAGCCTGGAAGTATTCAATAATTTTATCAATTGCGCTCTCGTCGCAAGTCATTACATCATAACCGCCATGACCATACTCAACGCAAATGTCCTCAATGTCTTCTTTAATTTTAGAATAAGGAATATTAACAGCCCCAAGCATAAGCATCTCTCCTTTTTTTTATCTTCTCTTTAACTTTCTATAAATATTATAATATATTTTTTTATAAAAATAAAGAAAGACCTTACGATTTACATAAGGTCTTTAATCATCTCCATATTTATCATCGTAAGCGTTCCAGAAACAGCGGAACGCCAGGACCAGCCAAGTGATTAATGCGGGAACCGCAATCTCTACGCCGACACCTTCCATAATATTGAGGCAAGCACCGACGCATAAAACAGAGAAACAAAGTCCACCTAAAATATTACCTTTCACAGTTCGAACCCTCCATACATCATAGCCTGAGAAGAGAAACGAAGCAAACCCGCAATCATTTCGCGGTTCTTAATATCTTTTTTGAGAGTCTCAGGGCAACAACCAGTAGTTTCCTCAATATAGGAGACAAGTTCCGCATTGCGCTCACGAGCTTCCGCAAGCTCCTTCTTCGCGGTTCCCAGTTCCTTTTGGGCTTCCGCGAGCTCTCTACAAAGTTGAAGATTACGCGCTTGAAGCTTAGTCTTTTCGCGCTCAAAAGCAAGGTCTTTCGCGCTCTTCTTATACTTACTCGTTGCCATTAAGATTCATCTCCTTGTCATAAAGTTCCTTATAAATCTGACAGGTCTCAGGGTAGACATATACGCCATACTGCTTATTATATTCCGTGGCAAAATGCTCTTCAAAGGTTTCAACCTGAGCATCAATCTCAGGGTCAGAATAACCCTTAACCTTGATATACACAGGATCACCGACATGTTCCTTAGAGATAGAATTGTAGTAATCAATGCGATAATACTCTTCGCGCATTTCATTATCCTCTTCCTCTTCAAGGCCATTAGCTCGATCCCAAAGAGTATCAAGCATCTGCCCGTAAGGGAAGAATCCAAACTCAGGGAACTTCTTACCGTAGACTATTTCAATGCCTTCGGGATACTCTTCAAACTCAGATACCTCAAAGGCGCTAAGGAAGCTATCGACGTTATTATATTCAATTTCCTCATTGGAGCCAACCTGATAAATAAACGGCAGACCGCTCTCAATATCCGCAATAATCGCATTTACGGTTGCGGTATAATGCTCATATTCCTTTTCGTCCATGAGGGCGAAACCTTCAAGTTCCATCTCGTCAGCCCAATTATCTACATAATGAACATAATAAAACATATTGATTACTCCTTTACAATCTCAATGAACATCAATGCCTTCAACCGCATTTTTGCAATTCCAAAGAATATCGAAAGCCTTAGCGATCTTTTCAGTGTTAGTTAGCTTAGCAGAAGAGAGATCTATTGCATCAAAAGCTTCTACGACATTGCTTTCTTCAAGGTCTTCATAATGAATGGTCTTAAAAATATAAGTTTCATCATGACAAATTGCAATCTTATTAACAAAAATCCAAAAACTATACTTATGAATATCACCTTTGCAGATGACAAACTTATCGTGATAGCCATCATCAAAAACGATTGCATCAATAAACTTTTCCATAATTATCATTTCCTCTCTCTCACTAATGTTTATTGATTATTCTTTTACATTTCGAATAAAACTTTCGAGAATTGAAATGTTCAAAGTAAGTTCATCAAGCTCATCGCTATCAATGATACCTTGCCAGTCAAGCATATCAACATAGGTGTCAATTGTTTCAAGAGCCTTAACCGCGTCTTCCTTAGTAAAAGGCTTTTCTACCAACTTCATAATTATCATTCCCTTTCTTAACTTTCTATATATATTATATATTATTTTTTATAAAAAATCAATAAAACTCTTTTTTGGAGGTATCATACAATCAAGGATTCAGCATATATAATATAGCCTATTCAAGTTTGTCAGCAGAACTATCATACCCACTTATAATCTAACCTTATTGAATAGCACCCTTGGGAAGTATGGACTGAAACTTTATCCTATTGGGGAAGAGAGTGCCCTTCCAGAGTTTTATATTAAGTATTGTGGATATCTACACAACAATACTCATTAATAAAGAGACTTCTACCGAGGTTCGTAAATTCGCAGTCAAGCTCACTAACGGAAAGCCCAGTGTTATCGCGGACGGGCCAGACTTCCCATTCAATGCCTTCCTCTACCTTTTCTAGGTCGTAATCTTCAAAGGCATGACTATAACCGTCGATTACGTCATAAGCCATTCCTTTGCCAATATCATCAGCTTCTGCGCCACTATCAACCTCAAAGACACCACCAGTATTAATACCGTGGAGTCCGCAATAGACGCTTTCATAAGCATAAATCATTACAACCATTAGATAGTCTCCTTATCAACTTCCATAATCTTTACATAGTAGTCGCCATAGCCATGAACGAAAAACCCATCAAATGAAGGCTTTTTACGATATGAGACAGACTTATTTTTTTCCCAACGTTCTTGCGCTTCCTTTTCTTTCTTTCGTCCTGCTTCAAAAGCCTTTTCCTCAGTAGAATAAAGGCTAAGCACCGCGGTATCATCACCGCCAAAACTATCATAATGATAACAAAGAGCATAAACAGTCATTAATGACATACCTCCGTATAATAAGTTCCAAGAGAGCCATCTGCGTTAATCCAAGAGACAATCAGCACATAAACCATTTCGATGCCGATTGTATCGAAAACGCAGGGGATTTCAATGTTATACTCGCGGATTCGACCCTCTTCCTTAGCTTTGGAAAAAAGAATCTCAACCGCGTTGACGATATGAACGCCATCCTTAGAAACGAGCATTGCGTATTCATCATCTTCTGGATCAGTATATTTTCTACCAATCAGATCCCAAAGCTCTACATACATAATTTTCATTTCCTTTCTTAACTTTATATATATATTATATTATATTTTTTTATAAAAATAAAATAAGGACTTATGAATTAACATAAGTCCTTATTGTTTACTTTAACTCAATAAATTCAAGCCGATCAACATACTCTCCGGCATAGATCTTCAACCAAGGGTTCGCGCGGTTAGATTTTGCGCTCGCAAGATCTTCATTATATTCCTGAATTTCTTTATAAAGTTCGGTTGCGCCAAGGTTATTATCATTATCGGTATAATCCTGTTCGAGTCGCCATTCAAGAGCTTCTCGACGAGTTGTATATTTCTCATAGAGAGAATCACTGTATACATTTTCATTGATAATCACAATAGTAGAAAATACCATTACGATTCCAAAGATAACGGTGCCGATGAAGCCAACAATCGAACTAATACAACCAAGAGCAGAATATTTATTACAACCCCAAACTATAAGAGCAATAAAGACTGCAAGCGCAAGAATAAAAACTACATAAAGCATAACTATCTTCTCCTTAATGAATAAAATATTGAATTACTCCATACACTCCTGATATGATTGGGAGCGTAGAGATTATAAGTAGCAAACTTCCAGTAATGACACAAGTGTCAATTAAAAACGTATCTTCGGGAGCACTTGCGCCGTCAGCAAGCTTGAAGATACATAAGGCAAGCCTTGCTATAATTAATCCAAGAATAATTTCTACAATAAACTCTACCATATATCCTCCTCCTTAATCTAATTCATCGAACAAAACAGATAAAATGCCAAGAGCGCAAAAACAAAGAATAATTACTTTAAGCATAAAAGACTGACTGAATGAAACCGGCAAACAGGCAGAGCAACATGCCCATACCGCAGTAATAATACTTCTCATTGAGAGGCATAGTATCATCATTCAGTAAATCCATATACATAAAGCCGAAAAATACTAATATAATAAATAGCATAATAATCATTTCTCCCATATCTTTTTACCTCCTCGTTTCTGCTTTCTCTTGGTCGCGGTGTCAATCGTCTTTCTATGGACGCTCCCGATCTTCGCAGTCGGACCATTTTTCATGAACTGATTCAAGTTCAAAGGGGCGGGGCCAAACACATCTACACAAACATTCTTATGATAGATGTCCGTCTCTTTATGATTGTGGTCGTGGCCGTGAAGATCGAGAGCCCAGTCCTGCTTAATCGGTTCGTGAGAAAGCATAAGTTTCTCACCAATAATGAGCGCGCCGGTAAAGACATAATCAAATAATTTATTATCAGCTTTAACCAACCAATATTCAAATGGACGATTAAAAGCATATCCCTCATCAATTGTATAAATACAATCAGGATATAAACGTTTCATTTCCATAAGAGCTTCATCTTTTTGATAAATTTCTTTATCAAATTTTTTCTCCCAAATTTGACGTTGATAATTTGATGAGCCAGAATCATGATTACCCATAATTAGTATTTTTAATCCGCCTCGTAATTTTTTAACGCACTCAATTTTTCCTACATCACCCAAATGAATTAATAGATCATTTTTCCCAACTTTAGAATTAATGCTTTTTATTAATTCATCGGTAGAAGGACGATTACACCCTTTAGCTAATTCTTCATCATCAAAATGAGTGTCTGAAATTACATAACAAGATTGATATTCTTTCCATAAATCATTAAAAAATGGATAAATGCCAGGTAAATTCATTAATATCACTCCTTTTGTAAATATTTATTACCAAGTAATAAGTCTAAAGTAATATTATCACGTTCCCAATAAGGAATTCTCACTAAGGGAATGTTATGAGTTAAAGCATAATCATTTTTTACTTTATCTCGTTTTTGTGTAGCTTCTAATTCTCCCCAAGTAGGAACTTCCATAAAATGTTGTTCTCCGTCAAATTCAATTAATCTATTATAATCAGGTAAATAAAAGTCATATCTTAAATTACCTAAATTTTTATATTTATATTCCTTAATATAAGCAATATTATTTTCAGATAAAATATTACTTATGCGGTATTCTCCAAGAGATGTTTTTAAACAACCACAAGAAATTTTTCTTCCACTTAATAAAGATTTACTTGAAGTATCACATTCATTACCACAATCACATCGACAATGCCAAATAATACGGTTATTTTTTCTTTCAGATTGTTCAAATAATACAGTTAATTTACCAAAACGCTAACCAGTTAAATCTTTTTTAGTTAAATTAGCTACTATTTCTTTATGTAAACACCCACAAGACTATGCATTTCCAGTGGTTAAATTGTTAGTTGGATAATAAACAATATTACCACATTCGCATTGGCATTCCCAAATAATACGGTTATCTTTTCTCTTACCAGAATCTTTAATAACAGTTAAACGTCCAAATTTTTGGCCTACTAAATCTTTTTTGGTATTATTACTTGCTACTTCTTTTCTATAACAACCGCAGGATTTAGTGTTACCATTTCTTAACCTATTTAAACTAATACTTTTTATATTACCACAATCACACTAACATTTCCAATAAGTAGAACTATGTGTTTTAGTTTTTTCTACATCTATTTCTAAAGCAGTTAGACGTCCAAATTTCTAACCACTTATATCCTTATATTTTCCCATTTATATCCTCCTTAAAATGTGTAAGCATTAAATTTATACATATAGAACTCGCCATCCATAAGAAGAAGTTTATCAACTTCTTTCTGATAATCCACTTCTGTTCTCCACCAATCGGGCTTAGGAAGAGGGAGATCGAAGTATTCGATTCGCTGAGTTTCCATAATATCTTCTTCGATCGCGCCTTGAAGGAAAGCGAGGTAAAGTTCTTGCGCTTCTGCCTCAGAAATATTGGCGAAGGTCCAAGACTTACTGGTCATTTCATCTTCAATTTTATAACAAGAAATTTCTTTCATAATTATTCTCCTTACATTTCAATTGCATCAACAAAATCAATGAAAACATCATCAGCGACGTTATTCATCATATCGAGATAAGAAGAGAATCTCTTCGTCCAATCGCCGGTCATCTCGCCATGATAGAGATACCAATCATAATCGGAATCTTTCTGAATTGCTTCAAACTGATGCTCCATAAGACTATCATCGACCATATCTCGACAATACTCCATAAACATTTCCTGCATATCGGCTTCGGACGCATTCAGGAAATAGAAATTATGGTCTCCGGCCGTATCGCAAAGAATACCAATGGAATGAGTTTTAATCTTAGAATTAGAAGTAGTCATAATTTTTATTTCCTTTCTTTCTTTACTTTATATATATATATTATATATTATTTTTTATAAAAAATCAAAAAAGGATTTGCGGTTTGCGCAAATCCTTTTAAAAATCAGAGAACGGGAGCATAATTATAATAAATAATCATATCTTCCAATGCATCTTTGTAAAGTCTTGTATCAAATTTACGACAGTGGAATCGTTTCTCAACATTCTCTTCGATCGCGGACATAGCGATTTCAAGAGCATCAGACTCACTTACGTTTGTAGCGCAATAAATCTCATCACAAGGCGCGTCATAAACGAATACGACAGGCATATGATTCATATATTATTCCTCCATTAATTGATTTTACCCAAAATTTTTGTTATAATATATTTAGAAATTAAAAGATTTCAATCGCGTTTTCAAAAAGATTGAGGAATTCATCAGCCACTTCGGAAGTTGCGAGAAGGCTCGTAGAAGAGCCGCCATACCAATCAATGTGAATGCGCGTGAGTGGACTACCGCCCGCTTCCGCAATCTCATCTGCATATTGCTTAGAATCAACCACGGTAAAGCTAACGCTATTGATATTATTAGTGTTGATAAGATATTTAATACCGCGGAAGTTGTGTAAAATTACAGTCATCTAAATGCCTCCTCAGAAACAAAATTTTTGAGTTGTCTTATAACTGCCATACCATCGGGATCTCTATCGGTAAAGGTGTATTCATAGCGAGATTTATTTTTTAGACAAAATTCAAGCTTTGTTCCAGAAGCCTCGGTAGAGATATCATCGTCATCTGAGTTATCCATAGTAATACGGTTAGCTAAAACCACGACAATCTCATTTATATTAAGGAAAACGCGGTCGCCATTAGACATTTTTAAATAAATCAATTCACCTTTGTTCATTTTACTTCTCCATAATATAATCTTTCGCCACATCTGTTCCTTCTGGAATATAAAGATAAGCTCGCGTTGACTTAGTGCAGACAAAGAACCACTCTCTCCAATCACCATAACGCGGTAGACGTTTCTCAATGTGCGGAACCTGATTAGAGTAAACAACTACTGTGTCATTCACGGGATAATTCTCAGTGCTTATAATGCCATCAGTGCTGAGTGTAAGATAAGTGTAATAAACACTTTCGCCCTCGAATGCTCGGTAAGTATAGATATTGCCATCATCATCCATACTTGTTAGCTCTTGGGCTTCCGCAATTGTATAATCATACTTAGAATAGTCCTCAATAGCCGAAGACATTATAACTCCGCCAAACATTCCAATAGCAAGATACCAGCAAACACCGATCCAAAAGGCAGGAATAATTTGACGGGGAATATCAACGCGGTCGCGGTGAGACCAATTGCGGAAGCGCTTGACCTTAGGATCGGAAAGAGTGCGGTAATATCCATAACTACAATAAGCAGAATGGATGGCGAAAATCAGAAAAATAATTAAGGTCGGTAGAACAAATCCGCCCACCAGCGTTTTCAAGAAGAAGATAAGCATATTTAAAAACTCCTTTAAAGAATAGGTTTAAGTTTATCGCAACAATTGAAATCTCTCATACAGCCATTTTCTTCGCTGAAACAAGAACAACCATTTTGGCAAGTATTACGAATAATGTCGGGATTACGGACATTCGTGACGGCTTGCATATTTCCAACGATTTCTCGCTTTTGGATCATTTTCGGTGTGTCGGGAGAATCATTAAACGCGCAGTTCACATTTTGTTCACAATTTGCGCATGTGTTAAGTTTTGCCCAACATTTATCGCAATAAGTGTTGCCTTGATCGTCGATGATCATTTGCTTATGGAAAATTGGAGTATGACATGCTTTACAAGTGTAATATTCACCGCAAAGAAAATTATCGCAGATCGCATGATTTGGGTCAATTGTGTTGCCTGTGATTTGACATAATCCGGTCGTTGGCCGGTAATAACCGCAGTTATTACAATAAAAAGTCATCATAGCACTTTGGCAGAATATGGAGCATCTTCGCCATCAAACTTTAAAATCTTATCGGCGAGTTCGCGGTTAACGCGCAAAGGGCCATCGTCAAGAGGGGTAAATGCGACAGTGATAAGACCGTCGAAATATTCTTCTGCCCAACGGCCGGCTTCTGCGAGGGTTTCCGCGAAGATAAAACCGCACGTAAATCTATCTATTTTGTCAGAGTCGTCCCAATAGCGCGCTTCATAATAAACGGGGTGTTGTTTCATATTTATTTTCCTTTCTTTAAGAGATTGTAGAGATTAGAAAAATCTCGGGATCATCAAGGCTTTCGATGGGGATTTTAAGAAACTTTGCGTAAGCTTCTTTCATCGTATCATTAAGGCGATAATACTCCTGCGGAGCGATGAAGATGTTGTCGATGCGGACGGCCTCGCCTGCGGAAGACTCACCGAGAAGATAGCCGAAGATAGGATTTTCGTCATTATCATAGTCGCTCGCGCGATGCCAATAACCTTCCTCGGTAAGCTGTTCGATAGCCTCAGTCATATTATCATAGTTTTCAAGAAGATTCTTGGGGACTTTATAACCGCACACGAGCTTAGAACCAAAATCAACAGACATATTACTTATCACCTTTCAATAGTTTTTCTTTATTTTATATTTATATTATATATTAAAATTTAATAAAAATCAATAAATGTTTTTTGAATTAAATGAAAAATAAACAGCGCTTGGGCAAACATATTAAATGTAATTAAAATAGGTAAAAATTGTAGGCAATTTTTCATAGTCGCCTATGTAGGTATTAGAGATCGCTATGTTTAGGATAGAAGGAACATTAGACGGGAAAACCGCGTAAAACATTGTAGGAAAAAGTGTTAAAAATTTAGACATCTATGTGAAAAATTTAAAATTTTTACTGAAATATTTAAATTTTTTGGGTAAACGTAGTTAAAAGTAAAGAAAAAAACTTTATTTATTATAGAAGAAATAAAGTGTAAAGGAGAGTTTTATAAATTGACTAAGAAAGAAGTTATTAATTTCTTTCACGATAAATATTATTATCGTAAAGGAGATATGAGGACTATTAAAGCAATAGAAGAGGTTGCCAATAAAGAAAATTATTCTATTGTTAAAAATGGTCCAGATAATTATGATTTATGGGAAAAAGGTGTTGTAGTTGATTTTACTAAACCTATTAAAATAGATAGAGAAATTCCACCTTTAGCTTCACATAAAGCATATAATGGAGTTCCGCTTTATTTATTTACTTATACGCCAACTTATTATATTAATTTTGAATTGTGGTGTTATATAATGAATAAATAGGATGGAGATTATATACATTTTAAAGATATTCTAAATGCTGATATGCATTGGTGTAATACCGTGGAAGAAATTCTTTATCATTTTGATTTATTTGTTAATTATGGTTATTTAAGAGAAACCGCGGAATGTCTTTAGTTTTATGCTTATCCTATAAATGATGGGATTCATATTCCTTTTAATTATATGGGAGCAGGAGGAAATGTAGAGCGTTTAGCTCCGTATAAATATTTAGAATAAATACAAATAATATCAAATAAAGAAAGGTATATTTATCAAATGGAAAATCAAAATATAAAGAAGAATATGATAGTATATTCTCTTAAAGTAATGGAAAAATTAGTAGAAAGAGGACATTTCCCTTTATAGATGATGCCAAACCCGAAGTTTCCGCAATATAATTGTTGGATATTCTCTGTTGATGAGAACTTTTTAGCTGACTTTGAGGAGGTTTAGGGGGAGGGGAAACCGCGTGGATAATACAAAGGATTTACATAGATTTGTATTTTATGGTGAGTGGTTAGAAAACATTAAAGGTTTACCTAATGAACAACAAATGAAAATTATATATGATATGGTTCAATATGGAACTGGTAATGAGCCTCAATTTCAAGATGACCCTGTTGTTGCTATGGGTTTGAATTTTGTTAAAGGTGCTATTGATAAGAGTAAACAAGATTATATAAATAAAATAAATAGTGGTAATAACTATGGTCGTAAGAAAACAACTAGTGATAATGTGATATATAATTTAGCACACAATGAACATTTAACTGTTAAATAGATTGCTGAGAGAACTGGTTATGGTGAAAGTACTATATAGCATAGTAAAGGATGGGCTAATCGTCAATTAGAAGGTTGTAAATTTGAATTTTAATTGTAGTAATGTTGTAGGAATATTTGTACAATATATCTTGTAAGTTGTAATAATTATATTGTAATGTTGTAAAAACGTTTGTACAATAGTTGTAAAAGTTGTAAAAATGTTTTTACAACAGTTGTACAATTACAAGAAAGTTGTTTGTACAAATTACAATCAGTAGTTGTAATTGTACAAAGCAATATATTATATACATTTTTACAATTTTTTCTACAAGCTTCGCTTGTATAAAAAATCAATAAAAAAAGAATTTTTACAAACTACGTTTGTAAAAAATCTACAATTTTTGCAAGACTTATAAATGAGAGTAAAAGGAGTAAAATATGAGTTATAGTTATGAAGATATAATAAGAGGAGGAAAGGGAAATCCTTCAATAGTAAAATTTATGAGAGGAACGCAAGAATAGTTTGATAAGATGGATAAAACAAATATGGTAAAGCCTGATTTATATTTAAAAGATGATACTATTTATTTTGTTATTCCAAATGAAACTTCGGGCACAAGTGCCCTCGTTGATAGGGGAGATAGACCTGAATCAATAGAAGAAAATCCATTCTTACAAGAGTCAATTAACTCGGATACTACGTATCCTCGTTGATAAGGGTATTATTGACTTCGGGCATAAATGCCCTCGTTTATAATATATTATTTGATTTATAATAAATAATATATTATAATATATATAATAAAAGAAAAAATGAAATGAAAAATAATACCCCGTAGGCAGGGAGGATCGTAGATCCGAGTCGCCTGCCCGCGTGGCGAACGCAAAACTGAAATGAAATTTACGATTGAAGAATTAAAGAAGAATAATGGAGAAAAGGTAGGCATCTTCCGCAATTGGAATGTAATCGCAACTACTAAGAAAGAGTTCTTTAATAGAGAAAATACGCAAGGCGCATATCTTATCTGGGACGATTGTAATAAGTTGGTTTTTAATGGTAAGGTTGTTGGTAGAATTAGTGAGAATGGTAGAGTAGAGTATATCGAGAATGAATATAGCTATGTGAAGCCGGTTATTGAGGAGAGACCGCAGACTACTAATGTTGTTGCTCCTGGATCGGAAGATGTGGATCTTAGTAAGAGAACACTTGCTGATGACATTCTTGATAGTGTATTTAAGGTAAAGTTAGAAGAGCTTTTAGCATAAGGAGGATATTATGATGGGTGTTATTTGTTTTTTACTTGGTGTTGCTGTTGGATATTGTATATGGAACGTTGGAAGAGACCGTTAATAGATTTATATTGGTTGATTCGCTTTTGGATAGTAATTAAAATAATGGGCGGTTCGGATACTACGTATCCTCACTGTAAGGGGAAAAAGGATTAAATTATAAGAGACGGGTTGAAATTGTTAAAATGCTGAAAATGTGGAAAATGTGGAAAATTGCGAGAGTGTGGTGCCGATCGGTTTAATTAAACCACCAACACATTTTCCTCGTTTCCGATCTTCGAACCTAAAAAAAAGAGAGACTTTTTTCAGTCTCTCTTTTTTCATATTAGGCAATTCTTGGTGAAATTGTCGATTCTTAGGATGAAAAATATCTCACCCGACACATTGTTCACTTATTGATGAAAGTATTCAAAAATTCGGCAATTACATCATCATCAGTTCTCTTGACCTTCTTAACCTTTACCTTCTCACTCTTGGGAAAAAGCACGTCGAGAAGACCATTAACCCCGGTCATAAGACCGTAGACCTCAGCAAAGATATTCTCCACATCAGACGCGGTCAATGCGGAATCCTTGCAACCATTAAGAGCGGCATACTCGTTAATCCGATCGGCGATTTCCTGCGCGAGCGCGGTCTTTCGATCGGCCTGCTTGGTTTCCTTCTCCACCTGCTTAACCGCATCATTCAGAGACTTAGTCATTTCGTCCGCAATAACCTGAGCGTCCTCACCATTTTTTAGACGAGCAATAATATCATTCATATCCATATGAATACCTCTTTTCTTATTTTCTATATATATTATATACTTTTTTTTTAAAAATGTCAAGATTTTTTTGGACGAAAACATACGCGTGAAACAATGTAAGGGCGAAGCAATTTTTAATTAATCATAAAGGCATATGATCCTACGCGGGCTTAAAAAAGTCTTTTTTTACCATTATAACATATTTTTTATAAAAAGTCAATTTTCGGGATTTTTTTGGGCCATATGGAGAGGTGCTAGAAGTATGAAAAATTTTGCATATGGGTATACCGATCGGAAACTCGGGCTG
>ULOH01004563.1_pt1 | contig 38254 bp, 33 predicted proteins | sample 1952421 | NCBI WGS metagenome assembly ULOH01 (sample SAMEA4835599, study PRJEB28245) | human gut metagenome | biome: gut microbiome; material: fecal sample | place: Denmark | collected 2008
CCAACCAGACCCTCCAGTAATCGAAAAAACCGAACAAGACTATATGAATGAATGCCAGGAAAGAATTGAAACAATTGCATTAGAAAAATTGCAATCAACAAGCAAACGCGGAACATTCGACAACATCAATATTTTAAAAATAAACGAACTTAACGGAAAAGTTTACTTAACAGCAGATAAAACTTTAACCGGCATTACCACAACATCTTTTTACGAACTTAATCTTGGAAAGAACTTTGAAAATTCAACTTATGAACAATCCTTGAAAATCTTAAATTCAATTTCTTCTGTAAGCGGAACAGAACTTACAACTCAAACTGTTTTACAAAAAGCAGTTTCCGAAGAACTTTACAACCAACTTTGCGACTATGTTTTAGATAAAGTTGGTCTTGAAGGCGCTCAAATCCTTAACGCAACTGAATTCACTGCCGATAATAAAGGATACACTTCAAATTTAACTTGCTTCAAGGATAATAAAATTTACACTGTAAAAGCAAATGTAATTTCTTTTGGCTCCCAAGATGAACATATTAACAACTTATTAACCGAAGGAAGAACAAAAGAAATTAAAATCACAAGTGAAGAAAGTTTTAAAGAATTCGTAACAGAGTCAACAGCACAGGCTTCGGCGCAAAGCAATGTTGTTTATTTCGACATCACTTTCCCTTCGTTCGACAGCGAAACAAACAAAGAAACAACAAAAACTTTAACTGTTCGCCAAACAAACGGCAAAGCGGACTATCGCGGCCTTTCCCTTTAATCTTTTGAAATCCCCTTAAAAACATATTTAAAACATAAGCAGCCTTAAAATTCTTTTGGCTGCTTTTTATTTTCTTTCTCGCCAAAAACTTTTCTTTTTTAACAAAGGGCAAAAATCTTGCTATTTTTGTTTCTTTTAGATATAATAAAGATAATATGAAAAAGAATGTTAAAAAACTTAATAAAAAACTTAAAGCAATTCTTTGCCTTTGCCTTGCTCTTTTGTTTTCGTTTTCGGCTTTTCTTTTTGCAGGGTGCGATAAGGACATTGGCGACATTGGCGGCGAAAGCGGCAGCGGCGGCGGGGAAAATCAAAGAACTTTCTTCGAAAACTATGTTTCAGGAATTGCCGCAGTTTATGCAAACAGCGAGAGCGGCGGCTATAGCGGGCTTTTAAATGAAAACACTGATGAAATGCTTAAAGAAATTGTTAGCGGTTTATTAAAAAATTATGGAAGCGGCGCAAATAGCGACAAATATAAATATTCCACTAATGCTCCATTTTACGATAGCATAAGAATGTTAGTTACTGCGCCAGATGGAAACATAACTTCTAGACCCGCAGAAGTAAACAAAGAAAGACATTGGAATTGGAATTTTCAAAGCAATATGCTTTCATATAATATACTAAACTACTTAATGCCAACAAATGATGAATCTTACAGCGACTGGGTAAATAGGTTGTTAACTAGTCCAGATAACGATGAAAAAATTAATAGTTCAGAGTATATTTTCCCAGAATACTATTCTGACATGCTTCAAATTGCACTTTATGAAATTATGCTCGGATATTCTCCTACAACATTACTAGTTAAAAAAGAAGATAAAGAAAATGTTGAAAATCAATATGGGGACATTATTAGAAAAGCACAAATCTTTCAAGTTGAAATTAATTATAGCTCATGTAACGAAATAAAAAAAATTATATTATATAAATCTATTCTTAATTCTAACACTCTCATTGTAACAGAAGAAATTAACTATAAATCAGAATTAGAAAATTATGTTACTTTACATAACTACTTAGACCAACTTAAACAAGAATATCTCTCAAAATCGCGCTATGTTGGGTTGACAAAGCAAAATGCAGATAAACTTATCGACTATATTTTAACTGAAATAATTGGAAAAGACCTTGTTCTTCTTGATTACAATCAATATAGAAATAAACTAGTAAACTTCCGTAATTATGTTTCAACAATTGCATATCTTGTTTATTCTCAAACCTACGACGGAAGCGACGAAGATTGGGTCTACGACTTCCCAAGCGGAAACTCAACCAAAATAACATATACATTTAACCAAGAGCAAAGAGGAAACGCAAAAACAAAAGGATTACTTAACGAAAGCGAAAGAGGTTCGTTCTCGGCAAAGCCTGCAACATATGTTAAATATTTCCCAGGCGAAAGTTTCTTTGGCGACCCAGACGCAACCGACCAATTTGCCGGCAAGCCATATGCGGAATATCAGTCGATTGTTATTGTTCCTGCAATTTCGGCAGAAACAAAAAAAGACGGCGGAATTAAACTTGAAGCAGGTTTTGTTTTCAATTTTATGACCCAAAACAAGAACCTTCGAATAATTCCAAAAGTTCGTTATTGCGTTTATAACGAAGAAACGGGAACTCAATTCTTCTATGAATTTGCTGCCGACGAAATCAACTTTAGTGGCGCTCAAAGTTTCGTTAACGCAGCAGGTCAAACGTGCTATGAAGATGATTTTGATTTTGGCGTTGATGTTTCAAAACTCGACCCTTCGCTTGTTAAAACGCAAGTTGATTCAACGGGCTATAAAGAAACAACCTACACCGTTGGGTTCTTCAAAAACAAAGAACTTCTCGACAGCGTTGTTGACGAAACAAGACTAACAGAGCAAGCAGGTGTTCAAAATTTCTATAAGGTTGTTGAATCGAAAAACGGACACGGCGGAACAACAGTTTTAAACGAAAAACACATCAAATCGTCGTTCTTTGAAATTGTTTTCGACATTGTTAAGAGCGAAACCGACCCAGAGAACACCGATTATAATTTCAGCCTTGTTCTTTCAAACAGTTTGCTCTACCCAGGAATTTATTAAAACCAAAAACAAAAACACCCCCAAAAATTTGAGGGTGTTTTTTTAACTTAAAAACTTGAGGCTTTAAGGAGTTCTTTTTTAAGCCGCTCCAAAATTTTCTTTTCAATCCTTGAAATGTAACTTTGAGAAATTCCCATAAGGTCGGCAACTTCTTTTTGAGTTTTTTCCTCTTTTCCCAAAAGTCCAAAGCGCAAAATCATAATTTCCTGTTCTCTTGCGCCAAGTTTTTTAATGCTCTCCCAAAGCATTTGTTTTTCAACGCTTTGGTCAAGTTCTTTCGAAACGCTGTCCTCTTCCGTAAACAAAATGTCCGAAAGCAAAAGTTCGTTCCCGTCGCCGTCGAGGCTTAGCGGCTCGTCGAAACTAACCTCTCCTTTAACGCGGCTTGTTTTTCGAAGTTGCATCAAAATTTCGTTTTCAATGCATCTGCTTGCATATGTTGCAAGTTTAATTTGTTTATCATACTTATAAGTTTGGACGGCTTTAATAAGTCCAATTGCGCCAATTGAAATAAGGTCTTCCAAGTCCAGCCCCGTGTTCTCAAATTTTTTCGCAATGTAAACAACAAGGCGCAAGTTATGTTCAATAAGTTTTTCTTTCGCGCTGTCGTTCCCGTTTGAAAGTTCTTCAAGCAAAATTCGTTCCTCGTCGGCTTCAAGCGGCCAAGGAAGAGCGTCGTTCCCGCAAATATAGCAAACAAGGCTTTCGGCGTCTAAAAAGTTCAAATTTTTGTTTTTTTGTTTCAAATTGTTGAAAAAAGTTCTAATTTTTCTAAGTATTTTATCGTAAATTTTCATACAAACTCCTTTGCAAATTCTGCGCCCATAAGAGCGCGGCAATCGTAACATTTTTGAAATTTAACAAGCGAAAGTCCAACTGCAACATCTTGAAATTCTTTCGTGTTGCCTTGTCCAAGCGAAACGCAAAAATTTTCAACTTCGCAAACAAGCATCTTGCTTTGCCCCGTTGCCGTTCCATAAGTTATGTAATGGCTGTTTCCAATTTCATTCTCATCAATTTTTTTTGTTATGATTTTTTCAAACGGAACATCAAAAATTTTGCTAAAAACCGAAAGTTCAACAATCAAAACTGGTTTTTTTGAAATTGGATCGAAAAGCGCATTCCCGCTGTCTAGAAAAACATCAAACTTTGTTGTTTTGCCTTTGTTCGAAATTTCGCCCTGAAAAATGAAATTCCCAATAAGTTTTCGTCGTCCAACCGATTTAATAACCCTTGCAATTCCAAAGCAAACAAGCGAGCACATAAGAAGAACAACTCCAACAGGAAGTTCCATTTCATAGACGGTTAAAAATCCGTTTTCCATTTTCCCGCCAAAGAGAAAAACAATTCCCATGCACGCCCCGCCAACCGCCGCGGTCATAATTAAAAAAACCGAAAAGGCAAGCGCATTTTTCTTAAAGCCATTTGTTTTAAGCCCAAGCCTTGCAATAACGAGCCCAAGAAGAACCTTATAGGCAATCATAAGCCAAGTTGGAAGCGAAAGAAGAGGCGTTATAAGCGAAAAAATTGCTCCAAAGCAAGCGGCAATAAAGAGCCGGAGTTTCCTTTTTTCAAGTCGCAAAACAAGCGCGGAAAGATATAGAATAAGAAAGTTGATAACAATATTGTCAATCAAAACATATTCAACAACAATTTCCACATTTTTATTATACAAGGCTTTGCATTGCGCTTGGGAAAAATATAATGAAAAAAGGCAGCCGTTTTTGCCACCTTTTGTCGATTATTTATTTTTTAGCACCGCAAATTTTTCGCAATAAATTTATTTAAGACGATATATAACATCGGAAAGATATTGCCCGCTTCGAAGTTCAATTTTGTTATCGGTTTTAACATCGTCAAGCATTTGAATGAACGTGTCCCAATTCTTAATGAATTTAGTTATATATTCTTTTGAGTTGCCTCTTCGAATAAATCTTTGAATATACTCGTCGCGGCAATTGCGTCTTGGATAAACAAGGTAGAATTTTGTTCGCCTTGAAAGAAGTTCGTTAATAACCATATTATGAGTTGAAAGAAAAACATAGTCGTAATCTTTTGAAAGGCTTTCAGCAATGTCGCAATAAACTTTTTCCCAGCCTTCGTTTTTCCTGAAATATGACGAAGAAAGGTCGAAAACACGCTTTCTTGCCAAACTTGGGTCGTGCTCTAAAAACCCGGTTTTCCCAATTCCGGCAAACCCGCAAATAATAATTCCTTTCTTTTCTCTATCGCTCCAAAGTCCCATTTTTTTGCTCCCTTGATATGTATAGTATAAATTCTTAACCTCATTATGTCAAGAAAACAATTTGTTAATTTAACAAGGAATGATATAATCAATGTGTAATAAAGGAGAAAAAAATGGATATAGTTTTAATTGCACTTGTTTGTGTTTTAATCGTTTTAAACATCATAACAATTCTAGTTCTTGCAAAACAAAAACAAAACAGTAACCTTGAAAAAGAATTTCGAAGCGTTAAGGAAGATTTAACACTTGGGCTTAAAGCCACGCGCGAAGAAATAAATGTTGTTTTAGGAAACAGAATTGACGGGTTTTCTCGCGCAAACGAAGAAAAACTTGAAGCAATTCGAACCGCCGTTGAAGATAAACTTGGAACAATTCAAAAGGAAAACACCGAAAAACTTGAGCAAATGCGCCAAACTGTTGACGAAAAACTTCACGACACCCTTGAAAAGCGCCTTGGCGAATCGTTTAAACTTGTAAACGACCGCCTTGAATCGGTTTACAAAGGACTTGGCGAAATGCAAAATCTTGCTGTTGGAGTTGGCGACCTTAAAAAAGTTCTTTCCGATGTTAAAACCCGCGGAACATGGGGCGAAATTCGTCTTGGAAACATTCTTGAACAATATTTAACACCCGACCAATATGAAAGAAATGTTAAACTTAAACCACGAACAAAAGATTTTGTTGAGTTCGCAATTAAAATTCCAAGCAAGGTTGGCAACAGTTTTGTGATGCTCCCTGTTGACAGCAAGTATCCCGTTGAAGATTACAATCGACTTTTGGAGGCCGAAGAAAAAGGCAACAAAGAAGAGGTTGCAGCTGCACGAAAAGCACTTGCTGCAAGCATTAAACGAAGTGCGGGCGAAATTCGAGATAAGTATATTAACCCACCTCTAACAACCGATTTTGGCGTTATGTTCCTTCCAATTGAAAGTTTGTTTTGCGAAGTTTTGAAAAACACATCTCTTTGCGAAACCCTCCAACGCGACTATAAAGTTACCGTTACAGGCCCAACAACACTAACTGCTTTCATCAACAGTTTGCAACTTGGATTCCATGCGCTTGCAATTGAAAAACAAACAAGCGAAGTTTGGAAAATCTTAACAACTGTTAAAGTTGAATTTAACAAGTTTGGCGACATTCTTGCAAAAACAAACAAGAAACTTCAAGAGGTTGCAAACACAATGAAAGATGCCGAAAGCAAAACAAGAAACATTCAAACAAAACTTGGAAAAGTTGACACCCTTGCGTTCTCGCAAACCGAAGTTCCAGTTCTAGATTCAATCCAACCGGCAAAAGAAAATGAAGAAGAAATTGAAATTGAATCTAACAGTGACAACGAATAAATTTGAGAATATAACAAAAAAAACAAGCAAAAATGCTTGTTTTTTTATTGTTTTTTCTTTATTCTGCTGTTTTTTGTTCATATTTAACAGCATCGCTAAGTTTAACAGAAACAACTTTTGAAACACCTTTTTCTTCCATTGTAACCCCGTAAAGCGAATCGGCAAGTTCCATTGTTGGTTTCTTGTGGGTTATAACAATGAACTGAGTGTCGCTTGAGAACTTGCGCAAATATTGTGCAAATCTATAAACATTCGCTTCGTCCAAGGCTGCCTCAATTTCGTCAAGCAAACAGAATGGCATTGGGCGAAGTTTCAAAATCGCAAACAAAATTGCAATTGCTGTAAGCGCTTTCTCTCCTCCGCTAAGAAGCGAGTTTGAAGAAAGTTTTTTCCCAGGTGGCTCTGCCAAAATTTCAACTCCGGCTTCCAAAACATTTTCGCTTCCAATAAGTTCAAGTTTTGCGTTTCCGCCTCCAAAAAGTTCGCGGAAAGTGATTTTGAAGTTTTCGTTAATTTTGTTGAACTCTTCTGTAAATCTTGTTCTCATTTCTGTTGAAAGTTCGTCGATGATTTGAAGAAGTTCGTCTTGCGCTTTGTTAAGGTCGTCAACTTGGCCTGCAAGCGCATCATATCTTTCGCTTAAAATCTTTGAATCTTCAATTGCGGCAACGTTGATATAACCAAGACGAGAAATTTCTTTTTTAATTCTCGTAATTTCCGCAAGACCTTTGTTAAGATTGAATTCCTCATCGCGAAGAGCCAAACACGCATTATAATCAAGTTCGTATTCTTCCAAAATTTTGTCTTGCATTGTGTCGATATCTGTGTCGACCTTGTTAATTTTAAATTCCTCGTTAAGTTTTTTCTCGTTAATCTTGTTAACTTCTGCCATAAGGAAAGTTCTTTTTTCTTCAAGTTCTTTAAGACTTTGTTGCAAACTAACTTTGTTTTCATCAAGTTGTTTTTGTTCTTTTTTAAGGTTTTCAAGTTTTTGTTTTGCTTCCGCATTTGTTGCATTTTCAATTTGCCATGCAACCAAATCTTCGGCATCCTCAACACTTTTTGTGTTATGTTCAAACTCAACTTGTGCAATTTCTTGTTTACGCTCGGAATCTGTAAGTTGCGCGTCAAGACGCTCAAGTTCTTGGGTTGTTCCCATAATTTCGCTTGTTATCGAAGCAATGTTAACCCTAATTTCAGTTAGTTGTTTGCTAAATTTTTCGCGTTCTTCTTTAAGTTCGTTAAATCTTGATTGACGCTTTGCAATTGCTTCGTTTGCGCCTTCTTTGCTTGCGCCAGCCGCGTTTTCAAGATTTTCGATGTTTTGAATTTCGCGGGAAATAACTTCAATTTTGTTTGTTGCAATAATTTTTGAATTATTAAGCCCGTCAAGTTCGGTTTTGTATGAAGAAATTAAAGCTTCAACAGCCAAAAGTTTTTCATCTTCTTTTGCAATTTCAACTTCCAATTCTTTTTGTTTCGCAGAAATAAATTCAAATTGTTTAATTAAAGTTGAAAGTTCTTGTTTTTTTGCTTTAATTTTTTCGTCGCCCGTTGCGAAAAGTTCTTTAAGTTTTTCAATTTCTTCGCCAAGCGTTTTAATTTCGCGGTCGCGACTTATAAGGTTAACTGCTTCGCTCTTTTTGCTTCCGCCTGTCATCGACCCTTGTGGGTTAATAACATCGCCATCAAGAGTTACAATTTTAAATCCAAATCTGGCGTTTTGCGCAAGTTTAATTGCGGTGTCCAAATTGTTAACAATAACAGTTGCGCCAAGAAGGTTTGCAATAACATTATCAATTGACGAATCAAAGGAAATAAGGTCTTTTGCAATTCCAAAACACCCGTCGGTTCGAAGCAAATTCTTTTCCTCTTGCGAAAGGTTTCTTGGTTTCATTGATGTTATTGGAAGGAATGTTGCGCGTCCAAATTGGCGCTCTTTCAAAAATTCGATAAGACTTTTTGCGTCGTATTCGTCTTTTGTTACGATGTTTTGAAGAGCATTCCCAAGCGCGGTTTCAATTGCTGTTTCATATTTTTCTGGAACAGTTATGAGCGACGCCAAAACACCAACCATTTTTTTCGAGAATTGTTCGTTTCTTTCGGCCTCTTTCAAAAGTTTTTTAACGCTTCCCGCATAGCCTTCGTGTTCGGCTTGCATCTCTTCCAAAATTCTTTTTCGGTTTTCATAAACTTGAATTTTTGTTCCGCAATTTTGAACTTCGCGCTCAAGATTTGAAAGTTCATCTTGAACTCGATTCGTTTCAAGCTTACCCTTCAAAACAACATCAAGTTGTTCTTTATTTTGCGCGGAAAGATTGCTTGCTCGCTTTGAAATTTGTTCCTTAACTGTGTTTTGTTCTGCAAGTTTTTCATCAATGAATAAAATTCTTGTTTCAATTTCCGAAAGCGATGTTTTGCTTGCTTCGCGTTCCGCCAAAAGACGAGATGAATTGGATTTAATGTTTGTTAATTGGTCAAGCGCGTTAAACATTTCTTGTTGAGAACTTTCGGCTTCATCTTCGTTTAAGTTGAGTTCGTCAACAACTTTCAAATATTCTCTTGAAACGTTTTCTTCTTGTTTTTTAAGATTGTCAAGTTGTTCGTTTGTTTCGGAAAGATGGGAAGCGCGTTCCTCAATTTGTTTTTTAATTGCGCTGTTAAGATTGTTATAGTTCTCAATGTCAAGCGCCAAACGGTTGTTTTGTTCTTTCAAAAACTTAATTCTTTCGCGAACAACATTTGTTTCGCCAACTTGTTTTTCCAAACTAACTGTTAAGTTAAGAATGCTCTCGTGAAGCCTTTCTGTTGTTTTGTCAATTGCTTCAATGCTTGCCATATTGTTTGAATAGTTTTCAACAACATTTTCAAGTTCTTCTTGGCGAAGTTCAAGTTCTTCGTTAATTGCATCAAGCTTGCTTGAAATTTTTGCTTTCATATCGTGCGCATTTTCATATTGATAGATATACGCATTAACTTCCAAATTCTTTAAAATTTCTTTAAGTTCAAGGAATTTTTTTGCATCTTCGCTTTGTTTTTTCAGTGGTCCAAGTTGTCTTTCAATTTCATCAATAACAAGTTGAAGTTTTAAAATGTTGTCTTTTGTTCTTTCAAGTTTTCTTTCCGCTTCAACTTTGCGCGACTTATATTTCGAAATCCCCGCTGCGTCTTCGAAAATTGAGCGGCGATCTTCCGGTTTTGAAGAAAGAATTTTCCCAACCTGGTCTTGTCCAATAATTGAATAGCCGTCTTTTCCAAGCCCCGAATCATAAAGCAAATTTGTTATGTCTTTCAAACGGCAAGGCGCTTTGTTTAAAAGATATTCGCTTTCGCCGCTTCGATATAATTTTCTTGTTATTGCAATTTCGTCGAATTCATAGTTAAAAAACCGGTCACTATTATCAAAAGTCATTGTAACTTCGCAATATGACAAACTTTTTCTCTTTTCTGTTCCAGCAAAAATAACATCTTGCATGGAAGAACCACGAAGAGTTTTTGAACTTTGTTCACCCAAAACCCATCGAATTGCATCTGCAACATTACTTTTCCCACAGCCGTTTGGCCCAACAATTGCCGTAACGCCGTTGTCAAACTTAATTTCAACCCTGTCGGCAAACGATTTAAAGCCTGCAAGATCGAGTTCCTTAAAATTCATAGTTGTTTTCCTTCATGTTTCATGTTTTTTAGCAAAGATTAAGGTTAATATTTTGCAAAAATATATTATCACAAATCGTATTGATTTGCAAGCAAAAAGGCGTTTTTTAAACGCCTTTTGCCTTTGTTTTTTTATCGTAAAACAATTGTTTTTTAAAAAAATTTTTTATTTGTTTCCAATTTCTTCCAAATTAACATTTGCAATTGCTTTTTCAATTTTTTCGTTTAAATTTTTTGACGAAAGAGTTATGATCTCGTCAATAGATGCCTCAATTGCCTTGGCCTTGCTTGACCCATGAGATTTAATAATAAGTTTTTTGCAGCCAAGAAATGGACTTCCGCCATAAACATTAAAATCGAATTTCTTTTTTAAGCCTTTGAATGCTTTAAGCATAAAAATTGACCCAAAACGAGAGAAAAAGTTTGATTTAATTGCTTTTTTAACCTCTCCCATCATAAGTTTGAGCGCACCTTCTGTTGATTTAAGAAGAACATTACCCGCATAGCCATCGCAAACAACAATGTCATATTTCCCGCTCATAATGTCGCGCGCTTCCATATTCCCAACAAAATTTATGTTAAGTTTTTTCAAAAGAGGAAAAACCTCGTGGCAAAGTTCATTGCCTTTGTGGTCTTCTGTTCCAACACTTAAAAGCGCAATTCTTGGGTTTTCATTCCCAAAACGTTCTTTATAATATTCATTCGCCATAAGCGCAAAATGAACAAGATTGATTGGTTTGCTGTCCATATTTGCGCCGCAATCGGCAATTAAAACATAGCCGCCTTCTTTTGTTGGCAAAAAAGGGCAAAGCATTGGACGAGAAACACCTTTAATTCGTCCAATTCTTAAAAATCCACCTGCCAAAATTGCGCCAGTGTTTCCTGCCGAAACAAGCCCAACAACATCATTTTGCGAGCGCAAAATTTCAAAGGCAACAGCAAGCGAACTGTTTTTCTTCTCTTTAATTGCAACCGTTGGAACATCGTCGTTTGTTATTTCATCAGGAGCTGAAACAATTTCTGTTCTGTCTTTATCGAATTTTAAGCCCGATAAAACATTGTTAATTTCGTCTTCCTTGCCGCAAAAAATAATTCCTAAATCTTTATATTTTTTTTGCGCATCAATTGCGCCTTTAACAATTTCATTTGGCGCATTATCTCCGCCCAAAGCATCAACAACAACTTTCAATTTGTGTTCCTCCAAAATTCAATAACTTGATTTTATCAAATTATTTTTGTTTTTCAAAATAAAAAAGCCACTAACCAAGTTAGTGGCAATAAATCAACTTAAATGTTTAGAAATCTAAACCCATTTCATTTTCAGAAGTTTTACATCCGCCAAAAGACATTTGAGCAAGCGCAGCCAAAGTTTTAGAATCAATTCTTTCTTTAATTGAAACGTTTGCCTTTTCCAAAACAGATTTAAGTTCTTCTCTAATATCTGCTTTTGTTGTTCCTTCTTGAACCCCTGCTGAAATTATTTTCGCACTGCTAAAAGTGTTTAAAATTAAATTTTTTTGATTGCTTTGTTGTTGTCTTATTTTTTTAGCTCCAATCTCTAATGCCATTTTAGCCTCCGTTTTTTTCTTTCTTGACCATATAATATCACAATATACGCAATTTGTAAATACCTTTTTGCAAAAATTTTTTTGATGTTTTTTACAGAATTTTATCTACATTTTTTCTGGAATTTCAATTGCAACAAGCTCCGCAAAAATTCCAAGCGCTTTTCTAACAACCTTAAGAAGCGTTAACAGAGAAGCACGTCTTTTTTCGTCCTTTTCGCCAAGAATTTTTGTTTTGTTATAAAGCGCGCTGAAGTTTGTTGCAAGAACATATGCGCTTTGAATAAAAATGTTTGGTGCAAATTGCAAATATGCACTTTTAACGTCTTGCGAGAATTTTAAAAGCGAAATAATTAAATCTTTTTCTTCTTTTGTTTCAACACAAAATGTTGGAACAAAGTTTCCTGCTTTACTTAAAATTGAGTCAATTCGAACCGCACAATACTGCATATACGGGCCAGTTTTCCCCTCAAAACTTGAAAATTTATCAACATCAAAAACATAATCTTTTGCAGGGAAATTGATTAAATCGCCAAATTTCAACGCACAAATCCCAATTTTTTTCGATAATTCTTCGATTTCCTCTTCGTTTGAAACTTTTTCGCTTTGCAAAATCTTTTCTTTGCACGCATTTTGAATAAGCGAAATTAAATCGGAAAGATACATCGTTCCGCCGTCGCGCGTTTTAAACGGCTTTCCGTCCGCCCCGTTAACCGTTCCAAAAGGAATGTGGACAAAATCAATTCCCTCCCCAATTCCAGCAAGTTTGCAAACACGGAAAACTTGATTGAAATGCATACTTTGACGATTATCTGTTAAATACACAATTTTATTTGGATTAAATTCATTTTCTCTTGCAACAATTGTTGCAAGTTCGGTTGTTGCATAAAGCTCCGCCCCTGCGCTTGAACGAACAATAACTGGTGGCATCGGGCTGTTATCGTCTTCTTTTGCAACATTAACAATTTCTGCGCCGTTGCTTTTTTCAATTAAATTTTTTGAATTTAAAATTTCAAAAACCTTTTCAACAAACGCATCGGCATCGCTTTCGCCATACCATCTTTCAAAGTTAACATTAAGTTGGGCATAAATCTTTTTAATTGCGTTAACGGAAATTTCGCGAATTTCCTTCCAAATGTCGTAGTAACCCTTTTCTTTTGCTTGAAGTTTAACGGTTATTTCTTGCGCGCGTTTCTTAAATTCTTCGTCAACTTTTGCCTTCTGTGCGCTTTCTGGATATATTTTCTCAAGATTTTCTTCGGTTAGAACCGGTTTTTCGCCTTCGCTAGTGAAATAATAGCGGCAGTCAAATTTATCCATAATTCCTGCAATTGTAAGCCCCATTTGAAGTCCCCAATCGCCAAGGTGGACATCGCCAATTGTTTCGTTACCCATAAAATTTGAAAGATTTTTAAGTGTTTGACCAATAACCGCGCTTCGAAGGTGTCCAACATGAAGAGGTTTTGCAACATTTGGGCCGCCATAGTCGAGAACAATTTTTTCGCCGTTAACTTTTTCAATTCCACAGCGCTCGTCCAAAAACAAATTTTCCAAAATCTTATCAAAAGCCTTGTTTGTTAGTTTAAAGTTTAAAAACCCTCCAACCGCAAAAGCTTCAAAATTTTCGCTTTTCAAATTTTCTGCAAGTTCGCTTGCAGTCATTGCAGGCGCTTTATGAAGAACTTTTGCAAGAGAAAAAGCAATGTTAGATTGAAAATCGGAAATTTCTGGGCGATCGGAAAAAATTATTGTTGCTTTTTCTTCTGCACCAAATTTCTTAACTAACTCATTAACTTTTTGCTCAATTTCACTTGTTAAATTCATCTTTTCTCCTAAATTTCTCGTCTTGCTTCAAGCGCTTTTGCAAGGGTTATTTCATCGGCAAATTCAAGTTCGCTTCCCATTGAAATTCCTTGCGCCAGGCGCGTTACTTTAACGCCAAGAGGTTTAAGAAGTTTTGCAATATACATTGCTGTTGCATCCCCTTCAACATCTGGGTTTGTTGCCATGATAACTTCTTGTGTTCCATATTTGTTAATTCTTTCAAGAAGTTCCTTAATTCGAATGTCGTTGGGCCCTCTTCCTTCAAGAGGACTTATTGTTCCATGCAAAACATGATAAACGCCATCGAACGCTCGCGATTTTTCCATTGCAACAACGTCTTTTGGCTCTTTAACAACGCAAATTGTTTTTGGATTTCTTGTTTTGCAAATTGGGCAAATTTCTTCGTCGGTGAAATTTCCGCATTCCTTGCAATAGCCAACTTCTCGTTTTGCTTGCATGATTGCATCAGAAAAATGTTCCGCATATTCTAAATCGGAATTTATAACTTTATATGCATATCTTTGGGCTGTTTTTGCGCCAACTCCTGGAAGAGTTCGAAACGCAGCAACAAGCCTTTCAAGAGCCTCAATTTCGTTCATCTTACATTAGCCCCGGAACAGAAGGTGTGTTTTCCTTTTCAACCTTTTCAATTTGACTTGTTGCATCGTTAATTGCAGCAATAATAAGGTCTTGAAGCATTTCAACATCGTCTGGGTCAACAATTTCTTGTTTGATTGAAAGCGATTTAAGTTTTTTATCGCCTGTCATAACAACTTCAACCATTCCGCCGCCAGATTTTGCAACAAATTCGGTGCTGTTAAGTTCCTCTTTTGCCTTTTCCATATCTTCCTGCATCTTTTGTGCTTGCTTCATAAGCTGTTGCATATTAAATCCGCCGCCGAAGCCACCCATGCCTCCAAATCCACCTCTATATCCGCTCATAAATTCTCCTTTTATTGTTTAATAGATTAACATAAACAAACAAAAATGTAAAACTAAAAATTTGTTTGTTGAACTTTTATTCTTTGTCTTCCGTCTTTGTGGTGCTTTTGTTTTCCATTTCTAGCGCGCAAGACTTATTTTTGCTTTCGTTTTCTTTTAAAACTTGTTCGCCTTCCCCTCTCTTTTCGTCAATAATATTTTCTTTCATTCCTCTTAAAAAGTTTTCTTCTTCACGTTTATTTTCAATGTTTAAAGAAAGATTTTCCCCGCTTAATTTTTTGCCGCTTTCAATGCTATTTAACTCGTTTTGTGGTTGAATTAAATTTTCATTGCTCGAATTATTTTCAAGATTTACCCTATTTTGTTTAGCGCAATCCAAAACCTTTCCCGCTGGAACAACTTGCGTTAAAACAAGAAGTTTAAGCCCGCCGCAAATTGCAAGCGCAATTCCAATTGTTGGAACAGCCAAGCAAATTGCCGCAATTGGAATTGAAGTAAGTTTTCGATATGTGTCCTTCATTGCAAAAAGTCGCGCACTGTTCTTTTCATGGTTTCCATTAGCATAAAAAGCCGTGTCGAAAGGAACAAGATGGAATGGGGTTGCAAGCCCAAAAACTCCAGCCAAAATGCAAGCAAGCCAAACAACATTAACAAAGGAAATTGCAATTGTTACTCCCGCAGCAAGAACAATTGAAACAGAGCCAATAATTTTCCAATCAATCTTTTTAAGAAGCCATGCAATAAGCAAACTTCCAATTAGGTTTGTAACGGAAATTATAATTTTAATTACAGCTGCTGAAACAAAGGTTGAAAACGCAACATATGCGTTTAAAACAAAGAAAACATCAAGAATTGTAACAACTCCAACAAGCCCTTCGCAAACCCAAGGATAGTAGTTTTTGAAAGGATTGAATTTTTGTTTTGGCTTAGCGGTTTCATTTTGAGTTATTTCAACTTCCATTTTTGCTTCTTCCGCTGGCTTTTGTTCTTTATAAAGGAAGAAGAAAACTGTTGTTAAAACAACATAAATAATAATTCCCGCAAGAGAAACCCATTTTGAATCGAACCTATCTAAAATAAATGCGCTTGCAAGAAGAAAAACAACGCCACCAAGATAGTCGAATGCTTGAATGAAGCTTTGGGTTTTAGGATTTGAACTTTGTTTAAGTTTTCCAATTAAAACCCCAAGCGGACATGCCCCAAACGAGTTAACAAGCCCGTTTAGAACTGAAAACAAAATCATAAAAAGCAAACTGTCCATTTCAAAAAAGAAAAGAGAAAACATTGCAAGATATGGAATTGAACGCAAAAGCAAAGAAATTTTTGGATATTTCGCAAAAAATTTGTTTAAAAGAACATTTGTTAAAATTTGAACAAATGAATATATCATCATGTAATACATCACATACGACAATTTTCCAGATGATTTATAAATAAAAACTGCGCCAAATGCCTTAATCATAGATTCGCAAATTGTGCTTGCGCAGCGATAGAACCCAACCCCAAGAAAATTTCTCTTTTCCGTTTTTTCGTTTGTCAACCTTGTTTTCCCTTTATTCAACAGTCAAATTATTTTTAAATTTCTCTTTCAAAAATTCAATGTCTTTCAAAACTTTTTCGTCTTTTGGTTCAACTTTTTTAATAACAATGCCCAAATCAATTCCCAAATATCTTAGCGCGCGTTTAATACTTAAAATGTTTTGATCGTTTGCAATAAGATTATATAAATATTCTTTTTCGGTTTTTGCAACAAGATTTTCACCTTCAATTTCAATCTCTTCAATTTCCCCGCAGGAAACAAAAAGAGCTGCTTCCCCGCTTTCACGAAGACGCGTTAAAAGTTTTCCCCAAACTTGTTTTGGAGAGTAATTATCTTTTTTCACCTTAAAATTTAGTTTTTTTTTGAGCAATCTTCGCCCATAATTGCTTTAACGGTTGCAACTTCAACAAGCGTTCTTGGGCTAAGCGCATATTTTAAATCGGCTTCAATTTCCGAAAAGTTTTTCATAAGGAACATAAGCATTTCTTCCGAAACTTTTTCGGCTTGCTCCTCCATTCTCTTAATTGTTTCGTTTGGAAGACTAAGAATTTCTGCTGCATTTTTTGAGGATTTAACAACAAGCAAGTTGCGGAAATGAACCGTTAAATCCTTTGCAAAAACAGAAATGTTAATTCCGCCTTTAATCGCTTCGTCGATAACTTCAAACGCTTTTCCGGTGTTCCCCTCAAAAATTGCGGTTGCAAAATCGAAAAGTTTGTCTTGATTTGTTGCCCCAAGCATTGAAAGCGCATTAGAATAACTTGCAACTCCGCCGCCAAGCGAAACAACAGCGTCGGCAATTGAAAGCATATCGCGAACGCTTCCTTGCGCGGCAGAAACAATAAGGTCAACGGCTTCGTCCTCAAAGTTAATTTTTTCTTTATTGAAAATTGAAATTAAGTGTTTTTTAAGTTCAACAGGTGAAATAAGTTTAAAATCAAATTTCAAGCAGCGTGAAAGAATTGTTTGTGGAAGTTTGTGTGGTTCGGTTGTTCCAAGAATGAAAACAACATGTGCAGGTGGCTCTTCCAAGGTTTTTAAAAGAGCGTTAAAGGCGCTGTCGGTTAACATATGAACTTCGTCGATAATGTATACTTTATATTTTCCGTTTGTTGGAAGAAATTTAACTTTTTCGCGAATTTCCCTAACTTCGTCAACTCTGTTGTTTGACGCAGCATCAATTTCGATAATATCCATATTATTTGTTTCAGCAAGCGCTTTGCAAACTTCGCATTCATAGCAAGGCGACCCATTAACCGGCGAAAGACAATTAACCGCGCGCGCAAAAATTCTTGCAACACTTGTTTTCCCCGTTCCCCTGCTTCCCGAAAAAAGATAGGCATGGGAAATTTCCCCTTTCATAACTTGGTTTGAAAGAGTTCTTGTTATGTGGTTTTGCCCAATAACTTCGTCAAATGTGTTTGGTCGATATTTTCTATATAGTGCCTGATACATATTTTTAGTATACACCGCCGCCTTTGTTTTTCAAAGTCTTTTAGGAAAAATTATTTCAAAATTTTCCCTTTTCCTTTTTTTTAAAATTTTTAATTGCAAAAAAGTTTTTAATATATTATTATTAAAAAAGAAAACTAACATATAGAGGGAAAAATGAAAGCACTTGGAAAAACACTTCTTGCGATACTCATTATTGCGCTTGTTGGCGGCGGAGTTTATCTTGGCGTTTTTAGGCGCGACCTTTTCAAAAAACCAACCTACACAGTCACATATGTTTGCGAAGACAAAAGTTTCGAAGATAAGACCGTTGAGGTTAATTCGGGCGAAAAATTAAAACTCCCAACTCCTCAGCGCGAGGGCTACACTTTTGACGGCTGGTTTAACGGCGACAAGAAATGGACAAACGATATGCCAGTTAAAGAAAACTTAACATTAACTGCAAAATGGAAAATTAAAAACATTTTAATTTCTTTTCAAAGCGGCGAGAACTCTTTTTCCAACGCATTTTCTCTTGGCGAACCTCTTCCGGTTTTAACAAAAGAAGGCTATAATTTCGACGGCTGGTTCACGGCGCTTGAAGGCGGCGAAAAAATTGAAGTTGCATCCGCAGACCTTGCGAACACAACTCTTTATTCAAGATTTTCATTACAAACCTATTCAATAACCTACATTCTTGACGGCGGACAGGAAACAACAAATCCAACTTCATTCACGGCTGAAACCCCAACATTCACTCTTGCCCAACCAACAAAAGAAAACAATGTTTTTGAGGGCTGGAGCGGAACTGGAATCGACGGAATTTCAAAAACCGTAACAATTATAAAAGGAACAAATCAAGATCTTGTTTTCACGGCAAATTGGATTCCAGAAGTAATTCAAATTTCATTTATCGTTGACGGAAAGAAAATCAATAAAACTGCAACTCTTCAATATGGCGAAACACTTGCAAGCATTTCGCTTAACGCGGAAAGTCTTGGACTTTCGGGCTATACTTTAAGCGATTTCTATTCCGACAGTTCCATGCAAACAAAACAAGATTTAACAACCCCACTAAAAAAAGACACAATTCTCTATCTTTATTCAACATATATAATCGACAATGGTTTCTATGACTATCTTTCAAAATTCAAAGCTGCATCGAATAAAATTGAAATTAAAAGCTTTAACGAACTTGTTTCTTGGATCGACTATGTTCTTTTCAACAACATAACATCAAGCAAGGCAATAACTGCTTCGTTAACATATAAAACTTTTTCAACAACAAGCAAACTTTTAAGCGAAGTTTCGTCCGCAATAAGCCAATCAACTTTCTCATATAAAAACACTGCTTATTCATACTGGGAAGGAAACACGAAAAATGTTAAAATCTATGTTAACAACGACATGACGAATGAAGCTCAAAAAGTTTATGACGAAGGCCGCACAGGTATTCTTTCTCAAAACCCCTATGCACTTTCAAATTTCACAAAAACTCGTTCCGATTCATTCAACGATTTCAACATTTATAATGTAACTAAAACACTTGAGGTTTCAACTTCCAACCAGCTTGTTTACGCTCTTGAAAAGGGGCTTAGACCTGTTTGCGTTCCGGGCTCAAAAGCAGAAACGGTTTTTGAAAAAGCAAAAGAAATCTTGCGAGATATTTGCAACGATGATATGACAAATGTTGAAAAAGCTCGAGCAATTTATGAATGGATTATCCTTAATAACTCCTACGATCATAAGGCAGCCGACGAAATCACGGGGAACAACTGGTTTGAATACGACTCTTGGTTTGCAGAAGGTGTTTTTATTAGCAAAAAGGCCGTTTGCGACGGAATTTGCAAAGCGTTCTTAATTATGGCAAAAATTGAAGGAATTCCAACAATTCGCGTAACTGGAAACGCCCACGCTTGGAACAAAGTATATCTTAATGGGGCTTGGTTTGGAGTTGATGCAACCCATGGTGACCTTTCGATTAGCGGAAGTTATGAAGCCCTAACCTACACTAGTTTCCTCTTCACCGACGAATATAAACGAAACGCTGGGTTCACTTCAGAAGAATATCCAAACATTATTGCAAACACTGTTGCCGACGTTTATGGAAACATTAAATTTGATAATAATGGCAAACCGTTCGACCTTTTAATTGGAAGCATGGCCGAATTCGATAACCTTTTAAACTATATTAAAGCAAATGTTCGCTCTTCGGTCTACACATTTGAAATTGCGATTGACCCTTCTGGAAGCGTAACCGCCTCTCAGCTCTATTCCAGATTTAGGCTTTCAATAAGTTTTTCACTCTCTCAAATTGAAAAGACCGATTCCGCAGGAAACAAAGTTATTATGTTTATTAAAAACTAACTTTATTTAATTAAAAAAGAAACTTCGCAGATTTTGCGAAGTTTCTTTTTTCATATTTAATTATCAATAACTTCGGAATTTTTTCTTGAAAATTGGCTTTCATAGAGTTCTTTATAGAACCCACCTTTTTTCATTAAGTTTTTATGCGTTCCGCTTTCAATTATGTTTCCGTCTTTCATAACAAGAATTAAATTTGCATTTTTAATTGTTGAAAGCCTGTGGGCAATAACAAAACTTGTTCTGCCATGCGAAAGCTTGTCCATTGCCTTTTGAATTTGAATTTCGGTTCGCGTGTCAACATTGCTTGTTGCTTCATCCAAAATCAACATTGGGCAATTTTGAATCATTGCTCTTGCAATTGTTAAAAGTTGTTTTTGACCCGCTGAAATTGTTGTTTGATTGTTCAAAACTGTTTCATAACCTTTTGGCAAAGTTCGAACAAAGTGGTCGAAATCAATTGCCTTGCAAGCCGCAATAACCTCTTCGTTCGAAACATTTTCTTTGCTGTAAACAATGTTTTCTTTAACTGTTCCGTCGAAAACCCATGTGTCTTGCAACACCATGCTAAACAAACTGTGAACTGTTTCGCGTGAAAGTTTTTTCGTTGAAACACCGTCAATCAAAATTTCCCCGCTGTCAATTTCATAGAACCTCATAAGAAGGTTAACAAGCGTTGTTTTCCCCGCTCCAGTTGGGCCAACAATTGCAACCTTTTGCCCCGCTTTAACCTTTGCAGAGAAATCGTGGATTATTGTTTTATCTTTGTCATAGCCAAAGCAAACATTTTTAAATTCAACGTCGCCTTTAACTTTTCTAAGTTTTTTCTTTCTTGGGCTTTCAACTTCAAGTTCTTTTTCATCCAAAAACTCAAAAACTCTTTCGCTTGCCGCGCTCATCGATTGAACATACGACGCAATTTGCGCAAAATCGGTTAATGTGTTTGAAAACAAGCGAACATAAATTATGAACGAAACAATAACGCCAAAACCCATTTTGCCTTGTGCAACCAAAACTGCTCCAACAACGCAAACAACAACATAGCCAAGGTTTCCAATGAATGTCATAAGAGGCATCATAAGCCCCGAAAGAAACTGACTTTTCCATGCGTTTTTATGCAGTTTTTTGTTAATTTCGGAAAACTCTTCAATTGCTTTTTCTTTGTTTCCATATGCTCTAACAATGCTAAGCCCAGAATAGTTTTCTTCAACATAGCCATTAAGTTTTCCAAGTTCTGCTTGTTGCGCCATAAAATATTTTTGTGATTTAGCCATGATAACAGCCATAATCCCAAATCCGATAATCGACGAGCCAATTGCTGCAAATGCCATAATCCAGTTTGTTACAAACATCATAACAATCGACCCAATAAGCAAAATAACAGCGCTAATAAAACTAGAAACAGTGTTGTTAAGCGAAGAAGAAATTAAATCGATATCGTTTGTAACGCGGCTTAAAACATCGCCAGTTGGAGTTGAATCTAAAAATTTAAGTGGAAGACGATTGATTTTCTTTGAAATATCTGTTCTTAAATTTTTACTTATTTTTTGCGAAAATTGAACCATTAAAAAATTTTCAAAATACCAAAAAACACCAACGAAAACATATAAACAAACAAGAAAAATTCCAAGCTTTGTTATTTTTTCAAGGTCAATTCCCTCTGGCGAAAACATCCCATCCGAAATTAAGTTCGCAATATCGCCAACTTTCCCAGGGCCCCAAAGAGCCGCCAAAGTTGAAGCAATTGAAAAAACAAGAGCGATTATTATAACTGGAAGATATTTTTTGCAATACTTAAAAAGTTTCAACAAACTTGCTTTTGGATTTTTTGCTTTATTTGGATTAGAATTACCTCTCATTCAAGTTCCTCCTTGCTAAGTTGGGAAAGAGCAATTTCGCGATAGACCTTGCAATTTTGCATAAGTTCTTTGTGCGTTCCCTGCCCAACAACTTGTCCTTTATCCAAAACAATGATCTCATCGGCATTAAGAATTGTTCCAATTCTTTGCGCAACAATAAGATTTGTTGTTTTTGAATTCCTTTTAAGCGCAGTTCGAAGTTTCTTGTCTGTTCGATAGTCAAGAGCCGAGAAACTGTCGTCAAAAATCATAATTTCAGGCTTTTTTGCAAGCGCGCGAGCAATTGAAAGGCGTTGTTTTTGTCCGCCCGAAAGATTGCTTCCCGCTTGCATAATTTCCGCGTCAAGCCCGCCTTTTTCTTTAATTATGTTTGCTCCTTGCGCAATTTCAAGCGCTTTTTCAATTTCTTCATCGGTTAAATTTTGCGAATCTTTCCCATAGGCAATGTTGCTTCGAAGTGTTCCGCTGAAAATAACGGCGCGCTGCGAAACATATCCAATCTTTTTGTTAAGTTGGTCGAAAGTGTAGTCTTTAATATTGTTCCCATCAATCAAAATTTCGCCTTCCGTTGCGTCATAAAATCTTGGAACAAGGTTAATTAAAGTGCTTTTTCCGCTTCCCGTTGAACCAATGAATGCAACGGTTTGCCCTTTCTTTGCTTTAAAGTTAACATTTTGCAAAACATATGCATCGGCGCCTGGATATTTGAATCCAACATTTCTAAATTCAATTTCACCTTCGCCTTTTGCTTCTGCCCCTTTGCCTTCGCGAACTTCCGATTTGCTAGATAAAACTTCGCTAATCCTTCTTCCCGAAACAATTACTCTTGGCAACATAATGAAAACCATAATAAGCATAATAAACCCAGAAACAACAAGCATTGCATACGACATAAAAACAACCATGTCCGAGAAAAGGCCAAGTTTTTCACTCGTTGTTGCTTGCGAAATTATGATTGCTCCAATCCAATAAATCGCAAGACTTAAACAGTTTGTTAAAGTAACCATGAAAGGATTTAAAACCGAGAAAGCGCGGCCAGTGAAGAGTTGCGTTTTAGTTAATGTGTCATTTGCTTTTTCAAATTTATTTTCTTCAAATTTTTCCGCGTTGTATGCTCTAACAACCCTAACACCAGTAAGACTTTCGCGAGTTACATTGTTAAGCGCGTCAATTTGTTTTTGAACTTTTCTAAATCTTGGAATTACGAAAATGATAAGTAATGTTACAACAACTAAAATAAGCCCAACAGCAACCGCAGTTGTAACCGTCCATTGCCAACTTTTGCCAGCGATTACGCAAATTGCCCAAATTGCCATAATTGGGGCTTTAATGAGCGATTGCATTCCCATTGCCAAAAAGTTCTGAATTTGAGTTATGTCGTTTGTTGTTCTTGTTATAAGCGATGGAACAGAAAACTTCTTTGTTTCGTCTTCCGAAAGGTTTTGAATTGCAACAAAAACTTTCCCACGAAGTTTTGCCGCGAACCCAGTTGCAACCTTTGAAACGCAAAAACCAACAGTTGCCGAAACAACTGCATCGGCAAGTGCACACGAAAGCATGAAAGCGCCTTGAATTAAAATGTCCGAAATGCTCCCCCCTGTTTTAATTAGAGTTGTGATTTGGCTCATAAATTCTGGAATTTTCAAATTAAGCCAAACGCAACCCGCAATAAGTCCCGCGCTAAGCACCATTAAAATCCAGTCTTTAACTCCTAAATATTTGAATAGCTTAAACAAAGTAGTTCCTCCTGCTAAATCCTTATATTACATATAGAATTAAAATATTAACATAACTATATAGCACCAAAAAAATTTTTTTGCAAGAAGTTTTTTAATTTTTTATGCTATTTTCATAATAACTTTAATTATATTTCCAAAAAAAATAATCACATTTAATGTCAATTATTAAAAAGCGAAAATAACACTTTTTATTTGCAAAAAATATTGTTTTCCATAAAAAATTTTTAAAAAATATTTTATAACGAATTTAAAATATGCAAGTTATTTTAAAAAGTTTCCATCTTTGTTTTTTAACATTGAAAAACTGCAAGTTTTGTGATATAATATAAATTATGGAAACAAAAGTTGTTATTTTCGATTTTGACGGAACGCTTAGTTCAAGCGACGGCTCTTGCAGCTGGGCGCGTGTTTGGAAAGCGCTTGACGACATTGAAACAGATAAAAAGTTTTATCATATGTTTGCTTCGGGCGAAATTGACGACGCAACTTGGCTTAAACTTATTGAAGAAAGATTCCGTGAACTTAACCTTCGAAAATCGCTTTGCTCATCTCTTGCAAACGAAATTAAACTTATCCCAGGAATCAATGAAACTTTCAGTCTTTTAAACCAAAACAATGTTAAGATTTATGTTCTTTCGGGCGGGGTCCGAAACCTAATTGAAATTGCGCTTGCCCCATTTGAAAAACATATAACAAGAATTGAAGGCTATCAATTTGTTTTTGACGGCGAAAATTTCTTAAAAATTGAGAAAGCGAACGAACCTTTTGACGATAAACACAAATATGTTGACCAAATTAAAAAAGAAAATGACGTTTCGGGCAACGAAATTCTTTTTGTTGGGAACGGCGCAAATGACCAAACAGTTTATTTAACTGGCGCGCGAACTCTTTGCATAAATCCCGACGACGCGGATTACACAAATAAAAAATATTGGAATAATTACATTAAAAATTGCAAAAATTTAACCGAAATAATTAAATTTTTATAAAAAATGACAATAATTTAATAAAAATAATTAAATACCGATAAAAATTGGCAAATTTTTGCTATTTTTTATTTTTTTATTTATTTTTTAGTATTTTTAAATTATTTTTTATTTTATTCTAATTTAAAATCTCTAACTCTTCATCTGGAGTCTGTTAGTCACTTAACAGGTTTGTCTTTTGTTTTTTTATTTTAAAAAGTATTTTCTATATTTAATTTTCTTCGCACAGCAAAGCCCCATCAATTTAATTAAAATGTTTTTTAGACGACAATATGAACGCTTCGCCTTAACAAAATGCTTTAAATTATATTAAAAAAATTATTAAATAACGAAAATTGGATTTGAAATTTCAGTTTTTTGGTGTAATATATACGCAATGAAAATTTCATGGAAAAAAGTTGATAAAAACGACCAAATTTTAATTGAAAGTTGGATGTCAAACATCGACCGACATAATCTTTGCATGGAGAAACAAGATTGGGCAACAACCGCTCGCGGCATAAACGAATGTTTGAAAGATATGAAAAACGGAGAATTTTTTGAACTTCTGGGCTTTGTTGGCTCAAAACCCGCTGTTGCAATGATGCTTGGAATTGAAGAATCTGGCAATGCGCTTAATCTATATAACATTATCCTTAACCCTCTTTTTCGCGGGCAAGGAATTGGAAGCCAAGCAATTGCCGAAGTTTTTGGAAATGACAATGCCATGATTCTTAAAAAAACATATTCGCAAATAAAAGTTTACACACTGCCCGAAAATCAAGCAATGAAAAAAATTCTTCTTTCGCAAGGTTTTTCAGCCCCAACCCAAGACGGCGATTTTCTATTCTACAAAAAAGACCTAACCAAAAACAACATAAACGAACAAGGCAAATAACTCGCCTTGTTTTTTATTCCCACGCTTTGCGTAAGAAACTGCTTCTTAATCCTGCGCGTCTTAACTTCAAGGCTTAATCCATTTTTGCTTCATTCGCCCGCAAAAAATGCTTAAAAGATTGTTATGCCTTTCAAGTTTTCCTTACTCTTTAATTACGCAAAAAAATTGTATTCCCCATTTCAAACAAGCAATTTCCTCTAAACGCAAAAAAATTGACTATGAAAATTTTTAGTGTTAAAATATTTTTATATAAGAAAATCTCTTTTGTCCACGGTCTTTTGGCTTAGCAAAGAACAATATTTTTATGTTTTAAAATTGGCAAAAACCACATTTCCAAATCAAAAAATTTCACAATTACAAGTGTTAACCCTTAAAAAATAATCAAAATTTTAAAAGGAGAACCAATGAAACTCATTTTAACAAGTTGCATGGATTTATATTATAAAGATGAAGACGGCAAAAGAATTGCACAAAATTTTGGCAACAAAAATGGAATTTTGGATTTGATTAAAAAATTAACGCCAAAACAAGAAAATTTTGTTTTTGTTGCAAGCGACGAATTTAATTTTGACGTAACGGATATTTACGCAAACGCCACTTTTGATTCTTTTAAAATCACATATCCTTTTAAAAATTACTTTATTTTAGACGGCAGGACAGAAGAAAAGACAAAGGAATTTATTGAAAAGGCCGATTTAATTTTCTTGTGTGGCGGCCATGTTCCAACGCAAAATCAATTTTTCAAAAAGATTAATTTAAGAGAAATAATTAAAAACTCTCATGCGTTAATTATTGGTCAAAGCGCCGGCTCAATGAACTCCGCCGAAATTGTATATTCCCAACCTGAGCTCGAAGGAGAATCCATCAATCTACTCTTTAAAAGATACATCAAAGGCTTAGGGTTAACCAACATAAGCATTCTCCCCCACTTTGAGGAGCGCATAAACGATGTGCTCGACGGCAAAAACGTTTTAAAAGAAATTTCAATCCCCGACAGCATGGTTCGCCCATTCATTGCCTACTCTGACGGAGCTTACATTTTCGATAATGGAACATCTCAATGTATTTACGGAAAAGCATATTTGTTTGAAAATGGAAACTATCATCAAATTTCCAAAGACGATTCCGTAACCGACATCACAGCCTTAACCAAAGAAAAATTTTCCAGTAATAGTTAAAGGAAGAAAAATGACTTTTAAAGAAATAGAAACTCCAGAGCAACTAATGAAATATTTAGACCAAAACTTTAAATATGGCGTTATAGATAAAAAAGGGAACAAATATTATAACAGCAACACCGCTGAATTCCAGCGTATTTGCGAAACACAATGGGAATTGCGTCCGGTTGAAGCAATGTTGAAAGATGGTGTTGGACATTGTTACGACCAAGTTGAAATTGAAAGAGAATGGTTTAGCAAAAATGGATATAATGTAAAAACATTTTGGATTTCTGCTTATCAAGACGGAATTCAAAACTCGGGTTTTTGCCACACATATTTGATGTATCAAGATAATGACACATGAAAAATTTTTGAGCATTCAGATTTTTCAAATAAAGGCATTTTCACATTTAAAAGCATTAGCGACGCTGTAAAATGGCAAGCCAAACATCAAATTAAATTTGCTGAAAGTTGTATTAAACCTTTAAAAGAATATGTAACTTGCATAAAAGAATATAACAAACCTCCAACATATGTAAATATGCAAGAATTTTCACAATTTATTGATAAATCAAAAGATTATGTGATATAATTGCAATATTCAAACATGCAGCCGTAGCTCAGCTGGATAGAGCAATCGCCTCCTAAGCGATAGGTCGGAAGTTCGAATCTTCTCGGTTGCACCAATTTAAAAAGAAAAAGACGGCTTTAATTAGTCGTCTTTTTGTGTTATTCTTCTAAACCAGTATATTTTATTGCTTCATCTATTTTTTCCATTAACATTGACGCAAAAATAAGTCTTTTGTATGCTTGTTCTTTAGAAAGATATGTGTTTGCATGAGCTTTTGGATTTCTAATCCCTTTCCAAGTACCCATAAACAAAAACTTATATCCTTCTTGTTCGTCTTTTCCTGAGATTGTTGACATATCATTCACTTTTAATAATGCCTTTGTTTCATCGCTATTAAATACGAGAGCAAACAAGTCTGAGCCATCTTTTTCTTCACGTTTATACTTTTTATAAAGTTTTTTTAGCCTATCATTTATTTCTTTTATTGCAGATTCGACCGCATCAGAGTAATGTCCATCTTGATACTTTTTTAAGGATACTTTTATGACCAGTTCATGCAAATGATCTATAATATCGTCTTTTATATCTTTTTTTATGCCATTAATTATAAGTTCGTTTTTTAGAGATGCAAGAATCCCTATTAAATAAGGCATCTTTTCAAAGTCATAAATACTACTCTTATATACACTGCATAGATTTTTGTAAATATCGCTATTTTTTCCTGCAATAGAAAGTGCTAAACCGTCAATTTCATAAATACATTCACTGTATTTACTAGAAGATGAGGAACAATATTTTATTAACTGTTCTAGTCTTGTTATAATTCTGTCCATGTTTCCCTCCTATTTTTTCTTTGACTTAGTGCAGATGCAGCAACGCTTTTTGATTTACTGCTTGTTCTTCCATCTCTTAAGATAGAAGAGGCTTTAGAAGCAACTGATTTGGAAGTTCTTCTACAACTCGATTTACATGCCATTTCCATTTATCCTCCTTTTTCTGTGGTAATAAAAAAAATCCTAATGACAAAAAAAATGGTTGACAATAGGAACAGAAAAAGTGTATAGTAATATTGTCAATATAAACACTCGTTCTGTTTCTATTGTTCTTCGACTTTTAGTTGCCGCTAAAGGTCTTTTTTATTTCACATGGAGTGTAGTATAAACTCACATATAAGTCAAGCAAAAACACAACATATCGAACAAATGTGCAAAAAATTACAACATCTAAATTTTCGGTTAATAAAAGTACTCTTTAAGAGCATTTTTTTATTCAAATATTTTATTTATCACTTCGCTTGTATGGATATCACTATTCTTTAGGAAATGGCTGTAGAAATCGCTGGTGATACCAGTGTATAAATACACCTAATCCCCTTTTACCTATTGGTATTTTTGACACTTTTTGAATTTTTAGATGTGACACCTTATATCTATATTTGGTTGTTACATATTAAGAGGAGATAACATTAACCCCCTCGAATTAATAAAAAGAACGGATTTTGTTCCGTTCTTTTGAGTTTTATATAATTCCAAAAAATTTTTCAAAAAATGCCAAAAGTTTTTCTATAATATTTTTCTTCTTAATTTCGCGATTTCCGCCACCGAATCTTGACATTGCAGGCATTATTTTATCTATATCCGTACCAGTCGTTTTCATATTTCCATCTCTAAATGAATAATCTACAAATTTTCTTGTTTCAGCAGCTTTCAAACCTTCTTGAGAAATTATCTGTGCAAGTTCTTTTTCCTTTTGCTCTGCAACAAACTCATGCCATTCAATCATTATGTCATCAACATCATTAATTCCAGTTAAGGACGCTGTTATTAAAATTTTAGAGAATTTATAGCCATTAAGTTATATTTATCAAGCTTTCAATCAATAAAAAAACTTGGCAAAAAGACTAATAATTTTGAATTAGCAAAAAATTACTTTTTACGATGTAGTCCCTATGGGGTTAACTTTAGTTATAGGTTAGATTTTTTGTTTACTAATTGTATTAATTATTTAAGGCGAAATTTATTCTTATGTTTCTATTTTTTACAAATTCTAATTGATTATTGATCCAAATTATATATTCTTCAACACTTTTAGGAAATGGATTTTTTTCAAAACTTCCATCGCCCAACCAAAATTTAATACAAGAATAGTCGTCGCTAACTAAGTCTTGAAGATAGAAAAAGTCTACATAACCTTTAAAATCAACAAAAAGGTCAAAGAATTTCTTGTTTTTTAATAATGTGTTATATAATGGGGATTTTTCGTCTTTATAAAATTTTCTAATACATTCTAAAGTTAAATCAAATCTATCTCTAATATATGGATTACACCCTCTTGTTTGATTAATACTACCTGACATTTTAGGGAAAATTATTGAACCACCAATTGTATATGACTTTCTAGTATATTCTTCCATAAATTCTTTATAATTTGGTAAAAATCTCATTACTTGGTTTATCATATATTTATATTTTTCATACCTAAAACTCGCAATGATTGAGTCGCTGCCAAATCTAAAATCTTGCCAAGTTAAATAATTAGCACCATATCCTTCAATTAGGTTCATGATTTCACCATTTGGTAATTGCTTACTCCAAATAAGTTTATGATACTTTTTGAGCATTTTGCTTTCAGCATCGGGGTCTACAAAAACACAACCCATTTCATCATTCCAATAGGTTTCCCAAAAAAATGGGGTATCAGTCGTAAAATCAAAATTTATATCTAAAATATTTTTCATAATTTTATTGTAACATAACAAATCATATTCTGCATTGAAATTTTAAATATTTTAAAAAATACTTAAATAAAATCTAATAGTGGCATTTAAACGTGGGCTTGTCTTGATACAAGTCGGTGTCGCTAACGCTCCACCGAAACAAGCACACGTTTATAAACTAATTAAAGCAGACAAAAAGCGAAAGTGTTGGTAACACATAACACACTTTCGTTTTTTGCTGTTTTTTTCTCTTTCTTATTATGGTAAACAAATATTCTTTGTTGTCAAGGTTAAAGTGTATGTCTTTATTTGCGACAATCCTTGGCAACGTCAGCAATATTTGTTTCTTTTTTCAGTTAAGAGAGTAAAAAAACACCTTAATCTTTTACAGATTAAAGTGCTTATATTTTGCTAGTTTCAAACAGCATTGGCAAAACGCCAAGTTTTTTGTCTTTTATTTCTAACCTTTTCTAACTGCGGAAACTTTCCAAGAATCGAAAGATAAGAATGTAACTTTAAATTCAATTCCGTCAAGGGTTCCAACAAATTCTTTAAACGCTTCGTCCTTAGCATAGGAAACGGTCATTTCGCCGCCAAGCGAAGAAACAATTTTGAATGTTCTGAAAGTTTGTTCGTTTTCTGTTGCTTCAGTAAACGAAAGGGTGTATTTTGCACCAGTTATAACAAGCGAATTAGCATAGTTCTTTTCGTCAACTTTTTCAAGTGTTACGGTTGTGTTAACATTGGTTGCTTTTTTAATTGTTACTTTGCCGGTTGTGTGTATGTCGAAAACAACATCTGGACAAGTGTCTATAACAAAATTACACTTTTCCGCGCTCTTTTCCTTTTCTGTTTCCGTTGCCGCTTCGCCAACTTTCAAGCTGTTAACTTTTTTGAAAGAATAGTCACATTTTCTGCTATCTGCCGAAACAACAACCGCCCCATTAACTTCGCCAAACGATTGTGAGCCATAGATATTTTTTAAATTAAGTGTTGTGCAAGTTATGTTTCCGTATGAACTCGTTGCGTTTTTTGATTCAATTATAACGTTTGCTGCTTGAATTGCTAAGTCACTTTCACGAAGACTAACATTTCCGCCTGTTGACTTAATTGTTAAATCTGCTGCAAAAATTGCTGAGTCGAAAAACATTCCGTCGGCAATTTCAAAAGAGCAATTCTCAAATCGAGTTGGTGTTCCAATTTGACCATAATCTGAAACTGTAACAGAATTTGCTTTGATTTCTGCACTCTTGAAAGTTATGCAATTCGGATTCATATTTGAGTTTGTTTTTGAATCGCCAATTTGAACATCTCCCGTTCCTCCGTTAATTTTAAGAGAAACGTTTGATGCCTCAAAACTGCTTGGAAATTGAACTTGAATCGAACTTGAATTTCCTGTTACCCAGAAACCTTCTGGAACTTTTGCTACAATTTCCAAAATTCCTGTGTCGGTGTAATATCTAATGCTTTTTGATGATTCAACATCTTTTTCGGTTGAAAACCCGTGAGTTGAATTTGTTACATCAATTAAGAATGAATTTGGATCTTTAAACGCAGGGTTTGCCTTAACAATTTTAACATTGTGTGCGTTTGAAGTTATGATAATTTTATTAATTGTGTAGGATGAGTCTGTAAAAAATGCTTCCTCTTTAAAGGTGTAGACACTTCCGTCTTCCGTTGGAGTTTGCTCATAAACCTCCATTTTGCTGTATACTTCGTGGTCATCCGCCTTAAAATATTTAAGACCAAATATGCTTGTTCCTGGACTTAAAACCATGATAACAACGCAAATTAAAAAAGCTGCAACTAAAACTGCAAATAAAATTCCAAAATAGAACATAAAACCTTTATTCAACTTTTTCATATCTTTCTCCTTAAACTTATTTTATCATAGTTTGCCATAATAATCAAGTTAAAATTTAACAAAAAAAGTCTTGATTTATCGTTGAATTTAGTTTAAACTATAAATAATAATGGAGGGCGAAAAGATGGACGAAGAATGGGAAAGCCCATATGCGAGAAGGGGTTCGAATTACATTAGCGAAGCAAACGAAATTATGCTTGAAACAAGAAAGGCACACGAGAACGAAATTCTTGATGCATTAAATATTCTTTCCGCTCGCTATGCTGCTCTTTTGGAAGACTATTTCACAACTGCTTATGGCAAAAAGAAACAACTAACAAAAGAAATTAACAACCTTAAACTCGAGCAAGAAAAGAATAAAAACTATGGAATTAGAAAAACTTTGGAAGTTAAGGCGTTCACCGAATATGTTAGATGGCTTGAAGTTGACTCAAACACCATGCGCGTTGCTGAAATTATTGAAAGCAGAATCGACGATTTATATCGCGAAGAAGATTCAATTGAAAGAATGAAAAACCAAGGCGCAGTTAATGATCTTGCAAAAAATCTTGCAATTCCTGCAAATGGGAAATTCTATGTTGTTAAACTCGACAGATTAACCGAATGCCAGCTTAATCGAGCAATATGGGCAGAAAAAAACAAACATTATATTAAAAATATGTCGAGAGAAAAGGCTCTCCGTTTTCTTTCTTCCGCAACAAAACGTGCAAACGAAACAGGTGTTAAACTTATTGAAACCAAAAAGCTTATTGAAGAAAAGATTGAAGAAAGAACAAAACTCGACGCAATGGCAAAAACTGAGCAAGGAATTCTTGAAAGAAACAAGTTTATTGAAACAAAAATCAATCCTTTTGAAAAAGAACTTGAAAGCATATTTGTTCCAAGGATTAGAACGTTCTTAACAAACGCTCCCGATTCCCCTTTCAAAAGCAAACTTAGACGTATTTTAAGCGAAGGGCAAAAAGAAATTCAAGCAAAAACACCAAAACAAAAAATTGAATTTGTTTCACCAAAAACAATTGAATTTGCTCTTGGAAAAATTTGTTCAAACGATTTAATACTTCAAAACTACTCGAACCAAAACGCAAGCCAAGATTTATAAAATTAACAAAAAAAACAAGAAATTATCTTGTTTTTTTTATTTTTTTATTTAATTTTTAAAGATTTTCCTCAATTATTTTTAAAATTTCGTCGCGTCCAGTTTTGTTTTCACTGCTCGAAACAATAACATTTCCCGAGGCAATTTTAAGAGTTTTTGCGATAAGCGAAACACACGAAAACTGTTTGCTTTTTGGAATTTTATCGGCTTTTGTTGCAACAACCGTGAACGGAATTTGATTGTAATATAAAAACTCAACCATTGTTTTATCAAGCTCATTTGGCTCGTGACGAATATCAACCAAAACAAACACCCTCTTCAAATTTTTACTTCCAAGAAGGTATGCCTCAATCAAACTCGACCAAAGCCCATGCGCCTTCTTGCCAGCTTTTGAGAAGCCATAGCCCGGTAAATCCACCAAAACAAACTTGTTTTCCTGATTTTGATTAAACCAAAAATAGTTAACAAGTTTTGTTAGCCCCGGCGTTGAAGAAGTTTTTGCAAGACCTTTTTTATTTGCCAAAAAATTGATAAGCGAACTTTTCCCACAGTTACTTCTTCCAACAAAAGCAAATTCCGCTGCGTTCAAGTTTTGAAGCTTATCCTCGCTTGCAACACTAATTAAAAAACTGGATTCTTTAATTATCATATTTATATTATATCAAAAAAACATTATTTCCCCAACATATTGCCAAAACTTTTTCAATATGATATTATATAATTGTTTAAGGAGAAAAAATGTTAAAGAAAATTTTAAACTGGGTTGTTTCCGTTGCAGGTTTTTTGCTTTTGATTGCTCTTCTTTTAATTTCTCTTAACAACAACCTGCATTTTATGGACGAATTCCTTGCAAAAATTCCGGGGCTTGTTACCTACATTCAAAACTATGGCGCGCTAACAATTGTTGCCGCTCTTGTTGTTGTTAATCTTGTTGGGAAAAGCATTGTTAAAATTATTATGCTTGTTTTGTTCTTAATTCTTGTTGCTTTCTACATTTTTTCAAGCGTGTTTCCTGCCGAATTTGTTAAGCTATTTGGAATTGGCGGATAAAAAAATTGAGATTTCTCTCAATCTTAGTTTTAAAAATAAAATAAAAAAGACTGAAATTATTCAGCCTTTTTTTCTTTCTTATCTTCAATAACTTTTTTGCCATTGTATGTTCCACATTTTTTGCAAACTTTGTGTGGAGCTTTAAGTTCGTGGCAAGTTGGACATTCAACTAATGTTGGAGCTGCAACTTTAAAGTTTGCTGAATTTCTTGAATTCCTTCTAGCTTTTGAAACCTTACCCTTTGGAACTGCCATATTTCTTTCCTCCTGTTTTTCTTTTTGATAAACTTACTGGGCTATTATATCATAAAACGCCCTTTTGTCAACTTATTTTTAGTTTTTTATTTTATTAAATTGATTGTATCGCGCGCGATAACAAGTTCTTCATCGGTTGGAATTCTGTAAACTTTAACCTTGGAAGATGGCTTTGAAATCTCTTCATTTGTTCCTCTTGGAAGCGAATTATTTTTTTCAACATCAAATTCAACTCCAAGATATTCCATCCCCTCCATTGAAAGCTCTCTTAAATCTTCTTGGTTTTCGCCAATTCCACCTGTGAAAACAATTGCATCAACGCCGTTTAAAAGCGCAGCATATGCTCCAATATATTTTTTAATTCTGTGTGCCATCATTGGAATAACAAGCTTCGCGCGTTCGTTTCCTTCCTTAATTGCTTCGTTAATGTCAAGCATATCGCTTGAAACACCAGAAATTCCAAGAATTCCACACTTTTTATTAAAATATGTTGCAATTTCGTCGCCTTTCAAGTTAAGTTTTTCGGAAATATACGAAACAACTGATGCATCAACATCTCCGCTTCGAGTTCCCATAATCAATCCCTCAAGAGGGGTGAACCCCATTGAAGTGTCAATACTATGCCCATCTTTAACAGCAGCAACACTCGAACCATTTCCAAGATGAACTGTTATGATTTTGCAATCTTTCAAAGGCTTATTTAAGAGTTTTGCGGCTTCATTTGAAACAAATTTATGGCTTGTTCCATGGAAGCCATATCTTCTAATTTTCCAATCGGTGTATGCTTCATATGGAACCGCATAAAGAAATGCTTCTTTTGGCATTTGTGCATGGAACGCTGTGTCGAAAACCGCAACTTGAGGCGCCGAAGGAAGAACTTTTTGGCAAGCCAAAATTCCCGAGATGTTTGCAGGCATATGCAAAGGACCAAGTGGTTTAAGAAGTTCCAAATTTTTCATAACTTCTGGTGTAACAAGAACGCTGTCTTTATAAATTTCGCCTCCGTGAAGAACTCTGTGTCCAACAGCAGAAATTTCGTTAAGACTTTTAATAACGCCATATTCTTTGCTTGTTAAAAGGTCGAGAACGAAAGCAATTGCTTGGTCGTGGTTATCAAGTTGTTTTTCAATTTTAACCGATTGTCCGTTAAATTTGTGGTTAATATATGTTCCTGGAATTCCAATTTTTTGGCAATTCCCTTTTGCCATAACGCATTCATTGTCCATATCGAAAAGTTGATATTTAACAGAACTGCTTCCGGCATTGATAACTAAAACTTTCATAAAATCTCCTTAATTTTTTCTATGGTTCTAGCATACAACTTTAACAAATCACAGTCAAGTAAACTTGAAAAAAAGTGGGAAAATTTTGCATTTTTATTTTGAAAAAAAATTTTTTGGTTTATAATATTTCCTATAAGGAGAGATAATATGAAAATCGCAATTGTAACCGGAGCATCATCTGGAATTGGAAAACAATTCACTCTTCAAATTGACGGATATGGCTTCGATGAAATTTGGGGAATCGCTCTCGACGAGCAAGGGCTTTTGGAAACACAAAAAGAACTTAAAACAAAATTTGTTCCATTTCCAATGGACTTAACAAAAAATGAAAGTTTTGAAGCACTTGTTGAAAAACTTAAAAACGAAAAACCAGAAGTTGAGCTTTTAATTAACTGCAGCGGATTTGGAAAATTTGGAAGATATGACGAAATCCCTCTTGAACAATCCTGCAATATGATTGACCTTAACTGCAAAGGGACTGTTAAAATGACAGAACTTGTTCTGCCATACATTCCTCGCGGCGGAAGAATTATTGAGATTTCTTCAATTTCATCTTTTGCCCCAATTCCCTACGTTAATGTTTATGCAGCAACAAAAGCATTCTTAAAAAGTTATTCCGTATCTCTTGGAGAAGAACTTAAACCAAGAGGAATAAGCGTAACTTGCGTTTGCCCATATTGGACAAAAACTCAATTTTTTAAACGCGCAAAAGCAACCGAAAATGATGTTATAACCTACTATCAAGTTATGTATGATCCAAAGAAAGTTGTTTCCTATGCTCTTAAATGTGCAAAGAAACGCAAAAGATTTTCGCTCTATGGAACAACAACAAAATTTATGGCTTTTTTAACAAGAATTTTGCCAACAGGAATGTTCCTTGCAATTTGGAACAAACAGCAAAACTTTAAGAAAAAATATTGGAAAAAATAATAAAATTTCAATAAAAAACATAAAAACAAGCGTTTTTGCTTGTTTTTTTATTATTTTTAATAATTTTTCTTTAATTTTTTGAAAATTTTATTTATTTTAAAAATTAAATTTAAAAATAAACAAAAAAAGATTATTTAAATAGAAAAAATAAAAATAAAAAAACCAGTTTGTTCGGTTAACTGGTTTTTTTGAAGCATTTTTTAATTGTTCGGTTATTAAAAATTGCTGTAAGTTTAAATTGATTTTCAAAAACTATTTAATAATTTTTGAAACAACGCCTGAACCAACAGTTCTTCCGCCTTCACGAATAGCAAAACGAAGTCCTTGTTCGATTGCGATTGGTGTGATAAGGCTGATTGTCATGCTAACGTTATCGCCTGGCATAACCATTTCAACGCCTTGTGGAAGTTCAATTGTTCCTGTAACGTCTGTTGTTCTGAAATAGAATTGTGGTCTATATCCATTGAAGAATGGAGTGTGGCGGCCGCCTTCTTCTTTCTTAAGAACATAAACTTCTGCTGTGAAGTCTGTGTGTGGGTGGATTGTTCCTGGTTTGCAGAGAACTTGTCCTCTTTCGATTTCTTGACGTGTGATTCCACGAAGAAGAACACCGATGTTATCTCCAGCTTGAGCTTCATCAAGAAGTTTTCTGAACATTTCAACGCCTGTTACAACTGTTTGTTTTTGAGCGCCAAGTCCAACGATTTCAACTGTGTCGCCAACTTTAACAACACCTCTTTCAACTCTACCTGTTGCAACTGTTCCACGTCCTGTGATTGTGAAAACGTCTTCAACTGGCATTAAGAAAGGTTTGTCTGTGTCACGAACTGGGTCTGGAATGTATTCGTCGATTGTGTCAAGAAGTTCTTGAATTGGTTTCAACCATTCGCTGTTAATATCGTTTGCATCGCAAGCTTCGTTAGCTTTTAATGCTGAACCCTTGATGATTGGAGTTGTGTCGCCTGGGAATCCATATGCGCTAAGCAAATCACGAATTTCCATTTCAACTAACTCTAAGAGTTCTGGATCGTCAACTTGGTCAACTTTGTTCATGAAAACAACAATGTATGGAACCCCAACTTGACGTGCGAGCAAGATGTGCTCTCTTGTTTGAGGCATTGGGCCATCAGCTGCTGAAACAACCAAGATTGCTCCGTCCATTTGCGCAGCACCTGTGATCATGTTTTTAACATAGTCAGCGTGTCCTGGGCAGTCAACGTGTGCATAGTGGCGTTTCTTTGTTTTGTATTCAACGTGTGCAGTATTGATGGTGATTCCTCTTGCTTTTTCTTCTGGTGCTTTATCAATTTCATCATATTTCATAGCATCAGCAAGACCAAGCATGCTGCAGTAACGGCAGATTGCAGCCGTTAATGTTGTCTTACCATGGTCAACGTGGCCAATTGTTCCAATGTTAACGTGTGGTAAGGATCTGTCAAATTTTTCCTTTGCCATTTTTAATTCTCCTTATAAAAATTTTGTATTTTGTTAATACATTTGTATGCTACCACATTTTTCGGGTTTATGCAAATGTTTTTAACCTATTTTTTTGCTCTCTCACCAACAATTTTTTCGGTGATTGACTTTGGAACTTCTTGGTATTTAAGAGGTTCCATAACGAATGTTCCACGGCCTTGTGTTTGAGAACGCAAGTCGGTTGCATAACCAAACATTTCTGCAAGAGGAACTTCTGCGTTAATTCTTTGAACGCCAGGAATACTGTCGTTTCCTAAAAGAATTCCGCGGCGGCTTGTTAAGTTGCCCATAACTGTTCCAAGATATTCGTCTGGAACTTCAACTGTAACTTTCATGATTGGTTCCAAAAGAACAGGGTTTGCTTTTGCAGCGCCATCTTTAAATGCCATAGAGCCGGCAATTTTGAAGGCCATTTCGGAAGAGTCAACTTCGTGGAATGATCCGTCGTAAACTGTAACTCTAAAGTCAACTGTTTCATATCCTGCCAAAACACCGCATTGTTTTGCTTCTTTAATACCGTTGTTAATTGGTTGGATATATTCTTTTGGAATTGAACCGCCAACAGTTTTGTCGACGAATTCATATCCTGCGCCTCTTTCCAAAGGCTCCATTTCAATCAAGCAGTGACCATATTGACCTTTACCACC
>ULOH01022655.1_pt1 | contig 34955 bp, 37 predicted proteins | sample 1952421 | NCBI WGS metagenome assembly ULOH01 (sample SAMEA4835599, study PRJEB28245) | human gut metagenome | biome: gut microbiome; material: fecal sample | place: Denmark | collected 2008
ACAATATCAAAATAACAAAATGTAACTTAATTGTAACTTTTAGTGTGATATAACTTAATTGTTGAAAGGAAGATTATATGGAAATATTAAAAGTTGAAAATTTAACTAAAGTATATGGTAAAGATAGCACTAAAGTTGTTGCACTTGATCATGTATCTTTTAGTGTAGAAAAAGGTGAATTTGTTGCGATTGTAGGAGCATCAGGTAGTGGTAAGTCAACATTACTACATTTAATTGGCGGAGTAGATAGACCAACAAGTGGTAAAGTTTATGTTAATGGACAAGATATTTATAAATTTGATGATGATAAACTTGCTATATTTAGAAGAAGACAAGTTGGATTAATATATCAGTTTTATAACTTAATTCCAATTCTTAATGTCGAAGAAAATATTACTTTACCTCTAGCGTTAGATGGAAGAACTCCTGATAAAACTAAATTAAATGATATGATTAAACTATTAGGTTTAGAAGCTAGAAAAAATCATTTGCCAAATGAGTTATCAGGTGGACAACAACAAAGAACAAGTATAGGTAGGGCATTAATTACAAATCCAAGTATAATACTTGCAGATGAGCCAACCGGAAATTTAGATTCAAAATCAAGTGATGAAATAGTAGCACTTCTTAAAAAAACAAATAAAGAATTAAAACAAACAATTATAATGATTACTCATAATATGGAAATCGCTGCATGTGCTGATCGAATTATTAAAATTGAAGATGGAAAAATAGTAGGTGAATAACTATGAACTTACTAAAAAAATTAACTATTAAAAATTTAAAATTAAATAAAAAAAGAACTATCGTAACCATTATTGGAATTATGTTATCAGTTGCGTTAGTAACTGCAGTTGCAACTATGTATGCTAGTGGATTAAAATCTTTAATAGTTTATGAAAAATATGTTAAAGGTGATTTCCATGTTGAATTTATGGATGTTCCAAGTGATGATGTTAAAAACATAAAGAATAATAATGGTGTTGAAAATGTCTATTTAACACAAGAGATAGGTTATGCTCCTTTAAAGGATTCTAAAAACAGTGGTAAACCATATGCCTATGTAATGGGCTTTGATAAAGGTGCTTTAGAAAATCTATCAATTAGATTAACAAGTGGACGTTTACCACAAAACGAAGATGAAATTATAATACCTACTCATTTAAAAACAAATGGAAGAATGGACATTGAAAATAACAAAGAAATTACTCTAGAAGTTGGTGAGAGGGTATCTGGTACTTATAAATTAAATCAATATGTTGGTTATGATGCTGATAATGAAAAGATTATTAATACTAAGCAAAAGACATATAAAATAGTTGGAGTTTATGAAAGATCAGCAACTAATATTGAACCATACATTGCACCTGGTTATACATTTATAAGCTATATTGATGATAATAATTTTACTGGAAATGTGAATGTTTATGCTAAATATAATAAAGTTGGCAGTAAAAATCATATAAAAGTTACTGCTGATATTATTGGAGTTAATGCAGATGTTCTTAACAAATATTATTATGGTAGTTTTGATAATGAAGAAGAGTTAATTAATGTTCATGAAGAACTAGATAAAGCAAGGTATGGAACCGATTTTAATGGCTATTTGATTGCTTTGGAAACTGATCCAATTAATAATAGTGGAATTGGTAATTTAGGTTATGTTGTAATAGTTGTTTGCATTATTATAGTGTTTACTTCTGTATTTTGTATTAAAAATAGTTTTGATATTTCAATAACTGAAAAAATTAAACAGTATGGGATGCTTAGAAGTATTGGAGCAACTAAAAAACAAATTAAAAATAATGTCTTTTATGAAGCAACTATCTTGGGATTAATTGGTATTCCTTTAGGTTTATTACTTGGATTTATTGCATCATATATTTTAATAATTATTTGTAATATTTTACTTAAAGATTCATTAACTGGTGGACTTAATATGGTTCTATCATATTCTGTAATATCATATATAGTTGCAATTCTATTAGGTATTATAACAATTTATTTATCTGCTCTTAAAAGTGCAAGGAAAGCATCTAAAATAAGTCCCATTGATTCAATTAGAAATAGCGCTAATATAAAATTAAATAGTAAAAAGTTAAAAGTACCTAAATTAATTAATAAAATATTTGGAGTAGGTGGAGAAATATCTTATAAAAATATTAAAAGAAATAAAAAGAGTTATCGTACAACTATTGTATCTTTAACTATTTCAGTTTTGGTATTTATTTCCTTAACTTACTTTATGAATACTTTTATGAATGAAATAAAAAAAGAAGTTAGTGCTTCTGAATATAACATTGATTATAATATTACTAGTAAAGAAGATAAAAATATTATTAATAAAATAAATCAAACAGTTAAATTAGATAATATTAAAAATTATAGTATTATTAGAACAACAAATGGAACGTTTAATAATCCTAAATATAATATTGAACATGAAAATATTAATGACAATATTTATATTGTATCAATTGGAGAGGAAGCATATAAAAAATATCTTAAATCTTTAAATTTAAATTATGATGATGTTAAAGATAAAGGCATTTTAGTAGATGAAATTAAATATTCTGTTAATAAAGGTGATAAGATAGTTAATAAACAAGATAGATTATATAAATATAATAAAGGTGATATTGTAAGCATGAACTTATACATCGAATCAAATGAAACAAATATTAACTTATCTGTTGGTGCAATATCTGATGTTCGTCCATTTGGACTTCAAAGAAATGATGCAGATGTTTACATTGTAGTAAGCGATGAATATTACGATAAAATTAACGGTGGAAGTCAATATTACAATGTTTATTTCGATAGTACAAATGCTAGTAAGCTACAAGATGATATTGATAAGATTTTAAAAGATGAGAGATATCATATTGATAATAAAGAAGAATATGTTAGAATAATGCGAAATTTAATTTTATTAATTGGTATATTCTTATATGGTTTTATTACAGTTATTACTTTAATAAGTGTTACTAATATATTTAATACTATAACAACTAGTATGGAATTAAGAAAACCAGAGTTTGCTATGTTAAAATCTGTTGGTATGACAACTAAAGAATTTAATAGAATGATAAGATTAGAAAGTATCTTTGTTTGTATTAAATCACTTATCTTTGGTATTCCTATTGGTTTAGCAATATCTTATGTTATATATTTATTATTAAGTCAAAATGAAGACTTAAAATTTGAAATACCATTTAATGGAATTATAATTTCTAGTATATTTGTATTATTATTAATAAGTTTATTAATGAAGTATTCTATTAGTAAAATAAATAAACAAAACATGATTGAAACTATTAGAAATGAAAATATATAAAACTTTCCTTAGGGAGAGTTTTTTCTAAAGTTACTATAATTATATGTTGCATATATAGAACAATGGTGATATTCTTAAAATGGTGATTATATGAAAAGTAATTATGAATCTGAATTAGAAGAAATATTATATCAAGATTTTAACTTTGATTTTGTCTGTTTAAGACATGAGTTAGGATTAACTCAACAAGAAATGGCTGATAAATCTCATGTTTTAAGAGATAAAATTGCTAAAATTGAAAGAGGAATATATCCACCAAATATTAAAAGTGTGTTAAGAATTTTAGGACCTCTAGGATATACTTTAAAAATAGAAAAAATAGATAATGATAACGATAAATATGTTTAAGGTCACAAATTGTGATCTTAAAGAAATGAAACAAGCTAAAATTAATATTTATTGTACAAACTTGAGGTCACAATTTGTGACCTCAAGATGAAAAAGTTATACCAAAAGCTTAATATAATAGTGTAATTAATCTTCAAGGTCGCAATTTGCGACCTTGAACAAGAAAAGAATGCGATTCTAAATTTGAGGTCGCAATTTGCGACCTCAAGTGTAAATACTTAAAAAATATTCTTCAAGGTCGCAAAATGTGATCTTTAACACGATTTGTAATAGAAAATGAGGATTTAATGAATGAAATTATAATAAAAGATAAAAAAATAGAAAATATGATTTTTGAAGTAAGAGGAGTGCAAGTAATGTTATCTTCGGATGTTGCTACATTATATCAAATTGAAACTAAGCGATTAAATGAAGTAATTAAAAGAAATATGGATAGATTTCCAAGTACATTTTGTTTTCAACTAACTGATGAGGAAATAGATAGATTATCTTTAAGGTCACAATTTGCAACCTTAAACAAAAGCAATAATTTAAGAGGATATAATATCAAATATCTTCCATATGTTCTAACTGAACAAGGAATTATGATGTTATCAGGTTTACTTAAAAGTGATATAGCTGTTAAAGTAAATATCCAAATCATTGATGCTTTTGTTAAAATGAGAAGATATTTTGCTAATAATTTTAACACTAATGAATTATTGTTAAATCACGAAAATAGAATTCAATTACTTGAAAATACCTTAGATTCATTTAAAGAACAAAGAATAAAGAAAATATTTTTTGAAGGTCAAATATATGATGCTTATTCAATTCTTATAGATATCTTAAATAAAGCAAAAAATGAAATAATAATTATTGATAATTATGCTAGCAAAGAATTATTAGATATTCTTAAAGATATAAATTTAAAAATTATTATAGTTTCTAAAAATATTGATAGCGTTCTTAAAGAAAAATATACAAAGCAATATAAAAATGTTGAGTTTATAGATAATAATTCATTTCATGATCGTTTTATAATACTAGATAGAAGCAAATTATACACATGTGGAGCAAGTTTTAAAGATTTAGGTAAAAAATGTTTTGCAATTAGTGAATTTAATGATATAAATTATTTAGAACAAATTATAAATACATTAAATATTAATTAAAAAGAAAGGAAAATAATTATGAATATTTTATTAATTGAAGATAATCTTAGTATAATTAAAGGGATAAAATATAATTTAGAACAAAATAATTATCAAGTTGTTGCAAAAACAAATATAAGTGACTCCATTAATTATTTAAATAGTAATAATAAGATTGATTTAATAATTTTAGATGTAACTTTACCAGATGGAAATGGTTTTAATTTATATGAAAATAATATTAAAGATTTAAATATACCAACAATTATTTTAACAGCCGTTGATGATGAAGATAATGTTGTTAAAGGATTAGAGTTAGGTGTTAATGAATATATTACTAAACCATTTAGTATGAAAGAATTACTTACTAGAATAAATCGTATTATGGTAAGGAAAAACAATAATTCTACAATTAAAATTAAAGATATAACTTACAATTATGACAAAATGGAAGTTTATAAGAATAATCAAAAAATAGAGTTATCTTCATTAGAATTAAAAATACTAAATTTATTATTTAATAATATCAATAAAGTAGTTACTCGTAATTTATTATTAGATAAAATATGGGAATGGACTGGAAATGATGTAGATGATCATACAATTACGGTTTACTTAAAAAGAATTAGAGAAAAAATTAATACAGATATTATAATAACAGTAAAAGGGATAGGTTATAGAATTGACAATGAAAAATAAAAAGAAATATTCAAAATTAATAATGTTTACTTTAATAACATTTGGAATTATTATTCTACTTAATGTCATGTTATATTATCACGTAAATAAGAATTATAATAATAAAATAGTGAATATTATCAGCACTATTAAAGAAAAATATCCTGAAATAAAAGATGATGAAATATTTGATATATTAAAAAGCAATGTTAAAACAAATACTTTTAATAGATATAGTTTTGATTTAGACGGAATAGTGTTAATTAAAGAAAATAAAACTATATTTGTAAGTTACTTTATTATCCTATTGTTTGTATATTTAATTATTTGTTTAGTATATCTAACAATAATTATTAATAATGATAAAAGGAAAGAAAAAGAAATAAATGAAGTTATAAAAATAATTGAAGAAATAAATAATAAAAATTATAGTTTTAAAATGAAAGATATCAATGAAGAAGATTTATCGTTACTAAAAAATGAAATATATAAGACAACTATTATGTTAAATGAAATAAGTGAAATATCAAAGAAAGATAAAAAAGAACTAGAGGAAAGCTTAGAAGATATATCACATCAATTAAAGACTCCATTAACAAGTATTCTAATAATGATTGATACCTTATTAGATGATGAGGATATGGATCAAAATACTAGAGAAGACTTCTTAAGAAATATGAAAAGAGAAGTTATGAATATTAATTTTTTAGTTAAATCAATTTTAAAATTATCAAGATTAGATACAAACACAGTGAAATTTATAAGTAAAAAAGAAAGTGTTAAAGAAATAATTAATGAAGCTATTTTAAATGTTTCTTTATTAAGTGATTTAAAAAATGTAAAAATAGAAACTAATTTAAGTGATTCGTTTATTACTTGTGATTATAAATGGCAAATAGAAGCATTAACTAATATTTTAAAGAATTCAATTGAACATTCATATGAAAATAATAAAGTGTTAATTGAAAGTAGTGAAAATAATGCTTATGTTAAAATTACAATTAAAGATTTTGGCACCGGTATAGCAAAAGAAGATATTAATCATATATTTGAAAGATTTTATAAAGGTAAAGATTCTGATTATGATAGTATAGGTATTGGACTTGCCTTATCTAAAAGTATAATTGAAAAACAAAATGGAAAAATAAGTGTTGAATCAAGTGATGATGGCACAACATTTATAATTAAATACTTTAAATAAAATTATTTTTACATTAAAATAAATATAAGATATAATTTAATTAGAGATAGGAGTTAAAAAGTATGGATTTAGTAATTATGGCAGCTGGAATGGGATCAAGATTTGGTGGTTTAAAACAAATTGAAAAAGTACATAAGAATGGAGAATTTATTATAGATTATTCAATTTATGATGCTATTAAAGTGGGATTTAATCGAGTAGTGTTTATAATTAAAGAAGAAAATTATGAATTATTTAGAGAAACAATAGGAAAGAGAATTGAAAAAAATATAGAAACTGTTTATGTTTTTCAAAATAATAATAATGTACCAAAATGGGTTAATCTACCTGATACTAGAGTTAAACCATTAGGAACAGCTCATGCAATTTTATGCTGTAAAGATATCGTTAAAAATAATTTTGTAGTTATAAATTCAGATGATTTTTACGGTTATGATGCATTTAAAGTTGCAAGTGAATTTCTAAAAAATAATCAAAATAATAATGAATTTGCTAATATAAGTTATATAGCTGGTAATACATTAACAAATGTTGGAGCAGTAAAAAGAGGAGTATTAAAAATAACAAATGGTTATTTAGATACTTTAATTGAAAGTAGTTTAGAAAAGGAACAACATTTAATAAAAGCAACGCCTTTAAATGGAGAAGATAGTTTCTATATTGAAAATAATAGTTTAGTTTCAATGAATATGTTTGCGTTTACTCCCAAAATATTTGAATTATTAGAAAATGAATTTGATATATTTTTTAAGGATAACAAAGATAATTTACAAACTTGTGAATATTTACTACCAGATGTAGTTTGTAAAGGAATAAAAGATAATAAAATAAAAGTTAAAGCTTTATCGACAACAGCAGTTTGGTATGGAATGACATATAAAGAAGATAAAGAATTACTTGTTAGTGCTATAAATGAAATGGTTAAACAAGGACTATATCCTGATAATTTATGGAATTAATAGCAAAATAAAAATAACGAATTTACGTTATTTTTTTATTAACTAGCGAAATGTTGTTTGATAAAATAAATTTCAGGAACAACTAATTGTTTTGGTGGTTACCACTCAAATTCTATAAAAGAAAGTGGGTGGTAGTTATGAGTAAAAAAATGTTATATTTTATAATATTTAATTTATTTATAATAATAATTTTATTAATTATGTTACTTTTCAAAGTAGCTAACTAATAAAAAAATACCAAAACACATGGGGTTTTGGTATAACCAAACTTTTGGTAACCACCTAACCTCTAAAATTAGATGTTCCTTTTTAATTTGTGTAAGTCTTGCTTACATATTCACAATAGCAAATAATAAACGAAATTTCAAGAATTCTATCTATTTATTTACATTCATTATTTTTTCAAAAATAACATTTCGATCAATTATTTCTTGTTTCTTCTTATAAACAGGAATTAAATGTAAATGATAATGTTTAATAACTTGAGTCATTCCATAGTTAACCAAGAATACCATACCATCGGGGGTTAAAGTATTAAATAATAATTTACGTATTTTTTTAGCAACATCATTAATATGACCTAAAGTTTCATTATCCATTTCATCAATATCTGTAATATGTTTTTTGGGTATAATTAAAGTGTGACCATTAGCATCAGGATAAGCATCTAGTATTACTTTAACAATATCATCTTCATAAATACATAAAGAATTACATTCATTTTTATTTATTTTACAAAATAAACAATCCATTTTATCACCAAATTAATCTTATCATAAATTTTAATAAATAAATATACTTAATAGATTAAATAAAATTATTATGATATACTTTTTGTTGTTAGAAAGAGGCAATTTATGAATATTGGATTAATTGGAACAGGTGCCTATGGTCAGGCTATGGCTATGATGTTATTAAAAAATAATAATGATGTTATAATGTGGACTGAAAATGAAGATAAATATAAATTTTATAGGGAAAATAATAGAATTAAGAGTTTAATAAATGGTGTTGAAATACCTAAAGAAATTAAATTAACTAATGATATTAAAGAGGTATGTTTAAATAAAGATATAATTTTTATAATGACAACAGCACATTATGTTGGGGAAATATGTGATAAAATTAATCCTTATATAAATAAAAAAACTATAGTATGTATTGCATCAAAAGGTATTGAAAATGTAAGTTGTAAATTTTTAAGTGATATTGCTTATGAAAAATTAAAAACTAAACATATTGCTATTATTTCAGGACCATCATTTGCTGTTGATATGGCAAATAGTTATCCGGTTGGTTTATCTATTGCTTCTCTTAGTAAAAAATCTATTAAACTAATTAAACAGTCTTTAATTAGTGATTCGGTTAAGTTAAGGGAAACAACAGATTTAATTGGTGTTCAAATATGTGGAAGTATTAAAAATGTTATTGCTTTAGCTGCAGGTATGTTGGATGGTATGAATTATCCAGAATCTACTCAAAGTTTTTTGATAACCGAGTCTTTAAACGATATTAAAGAACTTATTAAAGCATTAGGGGGAAATCCTAAAACTTGTTTATCATTTGCAGGAGTGGGAGATTTGCTTTTAACATGTACATCAACAAAAAGTCGTAACTTTAAATTTGGTAAATTAGTTGGAAGTGGTGCTTTAAAAGAAGAAAAAGAACAATTTCTTGCTGATAATACAGTTGAGGGATATTATACTTTAAAAAGTATTTATAAATTAGTTAAGAAGAAAAAAATTAAAATGCCAATAATTGATGTAATATATAAAATAATTGTTAATAATGATGATCCTAAGTTATTAGTAACTTTATTAATAAATAAAAAATAGAAAAGAAGTGATTTAAATGACCTTTACTACTCAAATCAAAGATGAAATTACAAAAGATAATTATGCTTCACCAGATGCATTAATCTCATTATGTATTTATTTAAAATTAAATAGTGAAATAACTGATAATAGTGTAACTATATATACAGAAAATGCGTCAACTGCTAGATGGATATTTAAACTTTTAAAACAATTTTATAATGTTGATATTCATTTAACATCAAGAACTATTAAAAGATTTAAGAAAAGAAATATATATATATTAGAAATAAAAAATAAAATAGATACTATTGTTAATGATATTGATAATACAATAAATAATATTACAAATGGTAGTAAAGAAGAAAAAGTTGCTTTTTTAAAGGGTGTATTTTTGTCTAGTGGAAGTATTAATGATCCTAAAAGGAATGTTTATCATTTAGAATTTTTGGTTAAAGAAGAGACTATGGCTAAACTAATAAACAAATTACTTCATTATTTAAAATTTGATAGTAAAATAATCAAAAGAGAACATGAATATATGGTATACATTAAGAAGAGTGAACAAATAAGTGACTTTATTAAATATTTAAATGCTATTAATGCTTTATTTTACTTTGAGGATATAAGAATATATAAAGATCATAAAAATATGGTTAATAGATTAAATAATTGTGAACAAGCTAATTTAGAAAAAAGTTTAAAAAATAGTACTATAATTGTTAATAATATAAATTATTTAAAAGAAAATGATTTAATGGTTCTTTTAGATGATCGTACTAAAGAAATATTAGAATATAAATTAAAATATCCTGATACTTCTATGGACGAACTTGCTAAGATAGTATCGTTGGAAACTGATAAATCGATAACTAAATCAGGTATAAATCATCATTTTAGAAAATTAAATGAAATTATAAAGAAACACAAAGAAAAATAATTAATCAGTGGAGAATTCTTCATTGATTTTTTTATGCATATTTTTTTAATAAATAACTAATATTTATAAGAAGTATCTATAAATTATAAATTTATTAAAAAATTTGCGAAAATTCAATTGACAAATTTATAATTTTTCTTTAGTATAAATAACTAACAAGAAATGTTTGCTAAAAATTGGTGGGAGGTTGTGGTTATGGAAAAACAAGATTTGCGAAAATTTAAAAGAAAAGATTTATTAGAACTTTTATTAAAACAGGCAACTAGGATTAAAGAACTAGAAGATGAAATAATAGAAATTAATAAAGAATTGGAATCTAAAAAAATCAATATTAAAGAATCAGGATCTATTGCCGAAGCTGCACTTAAATTGAATAATATATTTGAAGATGCCCAAAAATCTATTGACGATTACGTTAGTAATGTTAAGGATAGATGTGAAGAAATGATTAAGGAAACAAAAAATAAGTGTACTGAATTATCAAAGAGTAATAATAGAAAAAAAGTGAAGGTTACAATTAAAAATTCATCAATTAAAAAAGGTAAATTAAAATGAAAAATAAAAAAGATATTAATTATAATGATTTATCTATTGATGATATAAAAAAGGAATTAAATAAAGAAAAGTATAAGAATAGTTTTAGTAAAATACTTATAAATACATTATTTGTATTGATTATAATATTAGCTATAGGCTCAATTATTACAACATTATTTATGCCTGTAGTTGAAGTTACTAATTCAAGTATGATTCCTTTAATAAATGATGGAGACATTGTTTTAACCTATAAAACAAATAAATTTAAACAAGGAGATGTAGTAGCGTTTTATCATGGTAATAAGATATTAATAAAAAGAGTTATTGGAATAAGTGGGGATTATGTAAACATAGATGTTAGTGGGAACGTTTATATTAATGGTTCTTTAATACAAGAAGATTATGTTAAAGAATTAAAAAAAGGAAATTCAAATGTTAGTTTTCCTTTACAAGTTCCAGCTAATTCAATATTTGTGCTAAGTGATGTAAGAGATAATATTTTTGATTCAAGAATAGAAGAGATTGGTTCGGTTAAAGAAAGTGATATAATTGGAAAAGTTATTTTGAAAATTTATCCAATTAATAATATTAAATTCATATAATATTTTATCAGGGAGGTTTTATGAAAAAAATATTAAAAAAACTTTTAGGAGTGATTTTAACTTTCATAATAGCATTTAATCCAATATTAAGTGTTTGGGCTGCTAGTAATAGTGAACAGATTGTAAGTAGTGGTGGAACCACTAAGGGTGATAATGTTGAAATTAGTAAAACAATTGCACCTAGTGAACTTGAAAATTATTTTGATATAACACTTAAGGTACAAACTCAAGAAATTGCTAAAGAGCAAGATGTTGCAGTAGTAATTGTTATGGATATTTCTAATACGATGCTTCAATATAAACTTGCAAATGAAAATAAAACAAGATTAAAAGCTGCTTTAGATGCAAGTCAAACTTTCTTAGAGACATTTGGAAAAAATTCAGAAGGAGTAAATGCCAAAAGAAAAATAGGTGTTGTAGCATTTAATAGCAATGGACATATCTTACAAAATATGACTGATTGTAGAAATGTTAATGATGGTATCAGTATTGCGTCAACAATTGCAACTAAAGCAAAGAAGATAACTCATTCAAATTCAAATGATAATAACTATGAAGCAAACCCTATTTATACAAGTGATCCAACACGTTTTACTAATATTCAAGCAGGTCTTCAAGTAGCAAATGATTTACTTTATAATGATAATGAAATAAAAAATATTCAAAATAAATATGTAATCTTTTTATCAGATGGTTATCCCACAACATATATTTGGCGTGATTATGAAGGACATGCTACGGTAAGAACAGATACAGGTATTTTACATGATGATTTATTAAACAGAACCATGACATATGGAACTAATTATAGTGAAAGAAGTGCAAGAAAAGCAGAAGAAAAGGCCAAAGAACTAAGAAATAAAGGAACAATCATCTATTCAATAGGTACAGGTATTGATAACAATTTTATGACTATTCCAGAATATGAAAAGAAAATGGGCCAAAGTTTTTCAACAATAGATAGATATAATAGGACGGATTATGCTGTTGGTGTGCCATCTACTGCTTCTACAGAAGCAGCAAGAAAACAAGAAGACCTACAAAATTTTAGACAATGGCTAGGTGGAAAAGATAGTACTACTACTACAGTAATTGGTGATGGCATTGGGTCTGGATATGGTAGTGGACATTACTTTGACGTTGTCAAAAATAGTACTGAAATGAAAACAGCTTTTTCAACCATATTTGAAAATATTAAAAAACTAACTGAAGCATCATGGGTTGCCGAAGATCCTATGAATTCTGATAATGCTGCTATTAAAGATGTAATCGAGTTTGTTGGAATTTATGATAATAAAGGAAATCTTTATGATAGTGTTAAATATAATAGTAGTGTTTCTAATAATACATCTAATAATACTGCATCATATAATAAAACTACTGATAGAATAAATTGGAATTTAAAAGAATCAAAATATATTAAAACAATAAGTGGAAATAAAACTTACTATAATTATGAAATCAAATATAGAGTAAGATTAAAAACAGAAGCTAATAATTTTAAAAGTGAAGCCATTTTAAAAACGAATGGCAAAACAACGCTTTCTTATGTTGTTAAGGAAACTGGTAAAGCACCAAAACTTAAAACTTTACAATTCAAAGTTCCTTAAGTTAAGGGGTATTTAGGAACATTAACTTTTAATAAATTAACTGGTTATAATAATTCACCATTAGGAGGAACAACTTTTGAATTAGAACATTCAGACAAATGTGAATGTATGAATGAAAGAAAACATATGAATGCTAACTTTAAATTAACTAGCACTTCAAATTCTAATGGTAAGGTAACATTTAACAACATTCCATCTGGTCATACATATAAATTAAAGGAAGTAAAAACAGATGATTATCATACCTTAAATGAAACAATTTATGACGTAAAAGTTAGTTATGGTAAAACAATACATAATATCGAAAATAGTACCGTTATAAATGATATTAATACTAAAGATTTAATAATAGTTAAAGAAGTAAAAAATACGACTACTGATGAATCATTTGATTTTGAAATAAATGCAACGTATAAAGAGGAAAAATTAAATGGTACTTATCAAGTTATTAGAAATGCAAATAGAAAAGACACTAATGAAGAAATAACTTTTGTAGATGGTATTGCTACATTTAAACTTAAACATAATGAATCAATAACAATTAAAGATTTACCAATTAAAATAAATTTTAATATTAAAGAATTGAATATTGATGGTTTTAATGTTAAGTATCAAGTTAATGATGGGGACATAAAGAAATTTAATGATAAAGAATTAGAAAATAATATACTTGAAGATAATAAAAATAATATGACAATTAAATTTATTAATTCTTCGGGTTACGTAATGCCTGGAACAGGTAGTAGTGGAATGCTAATATTAGCAATAATAGGGACATTATTACTTTTAATACCTATTTTGTATATATCAGTTAATATCTTAAAAAAGGATTAACTAAGAAAGGAAAGGAAGAAGAAAATGAAAAGTATTAAAAAATTAATTTGTATGTTATTCCTGCTTGTACTTTCAGTTGTGAATGTTAGTGCAGCAGAAAAGGGTACAATAACAATTAACAAAGCAATTGTTAATGAAAGTTATAATATCTATAAAGTATTAGATTTAGAAACTTATGATAAAGTTAATAATCATTACATTTATAGAGCAGCTTCACGTTGGGAAACATTCTTAGATGGAGCAACTGATTATTTAGAAGCAAGAAATGAAAATGGGGATAAATATTATGTTTGGAAAGATGGAGTAGGCAAATCTAGGGCTAAAGAATTTGCTGAAAAAGCTTATAAATATGCTAAAGATAATAATATTGCACCAACTAAGACTACAAAAGCTACATCTACTTCAGTAGTGTTTGATAATTTAGATTTAGGATATTACTTAGTAGATTCATCAGTAGGAGCGTTACTTCATTTAACTACAACAAATCCAACTGCTATAGTTAATGAAAAAAATACATTAAATCCTAATGTTGATAAAAATGTATTAGAAAATAGTACGGGAGAATATGGAAAACAAAATGATGATATAATTGGAAGTACTATTAAGTATAAAACAACAATTACTACTGGTGCTGGTTATGGAAATTATGTTTTATATGATGTAATGGATAAAGGTTTAACATTTAATGCTAATTCAGTAGAAGTTAAAATTGGTGATGAAGTTGTAGAAAGTACTAATTACACAGTTAAAACAGATGTTACAGGTTATACATTTGTAATTGAATTTAAAGATGAATTTATTCTTAAACAACCTAAGAATACTAATATCGACGTATATTATACTGCAACTTTAAATAAAGATGCTACTATTGAAGGTGATGGAAATATAAATGAAACATTCCTAAAATATGGTAATAATATAGAAACAGATAAAAAGAGAACTATTACATATACATATGCATTTGATATAATTAAAACAAATAAAGAAGGAGTAGAATTAACAGGTGCAGAGTTTATTTTATTAGATAAATTAGGTAATGAGATTAAAGTTATATTAAAAGATGAAGAAACTAAAACATATCGTATTGCAACTGGAAATGAAATAGGTGTCAATATTAAAGTGGGTAAAGCTACTATTGAAGGATTAGATAAAGATTCCTATAAATTAAAGGAAGTTGTTAGTCCAGAAGGATACAATAAATTAACAAGCCCAGTTGAATTTAGCGTTAACGGAAAAACAAAAGTAACTATTATTGAAAGAACACTAGTTAATGTTATTAACTATACTGGTTCTGAATTACCTGAAACAGGTGGAATTGGTACTAAACTATTTATTACAAGTGGGTTATCATTAGTTCTTATTTGTGGATTAGTATTAGTTACAAAATTAAGATTATATAAAAATATCTAATAATAATTGTAAAAGTATATAGAGGAGGTTGAAGTAATATGAATAAAAGAAATACTATTATAATGATTGTATTGTTTTTCATAGGACTTTTAACTCTCTTTTATCCTACTTTAAGTAATTATTATAATGAAAAGATGGGATCAAAAACTATTTATAATTATGAAAATATATTAAATAGTTATGATATAGATAAATTTAAACAAATAAAAAAAGATGCTATAAATTATAATAAAAAATTGTCTAAATTAAAGGAACCTTTGTTAGATTATGATGATTTGAAAAATTATAATAAGGTTCTTAATGTTAATAAAGATGGAATGATTGGATATTTATCTATCGATAAAATAAGAGTAGAAATTCCTATTTATCATGGTACAAGTAATGATACATTAAATAGTTTCGTAGGACATGTTGAAGGAACAAGTCTTCCTATTGGTGGAAAAGGTACCCATAGTGTTTTATCAGCACATAGAGGTTTACCATCTGCCAAACTATTTTCTGATTTAGATAGATTAGAATTAGGAGATACTTTTAAAATAACAGTTTTAGATGAAGTGTTAACATATGAAGTTGACAAAATATCGATAGTTAAGCCAAATAATAGTAAAGAATTAAAAATAGATAAAAATAATGATTATGTAACTCTTTTAACTTGTACACCATATGGAATTAATACACATAGGTTATTAGTGAGAGGTAAAAGAGTTGATAATAATATTAACAAAGTTTATATAACAACTGAAGGATTTAAACTTAACAAATTAATAGTTATACCTATTTTAACATTACCTATAATAATATTATTAATATTAATTATTATTATAAAACCTGTTAAAAAGAATAACGAAGATATATATAGTAAGTATCTTTATCCAAATGGGAAAGATTATTTACTAAGGAGGTAAATATGAAATATTTAAAATATTTATTTATTTTAATAATGTTATTTTCTATAGATGTTTATGCTGATAATTATAGTGTAGACTTTAATAAGAAAGGTAAATTAAATATTACGTTAACAGATAAAGAAGAAAATAAAGCAATAGAAGGAGCAGAATTAACTTTATATAAAATAGCAAATGTTAGTGAAAAGGATTATCATTTATTTTATGAATATGTTGATAAAATAACATGTAATGCTTCACTTGATAATTTAGAATCATCAACATTAACAAATGAAATTAATTCTTGTCTTAATGATGATATAATTGTTACGAAAAAAATAACAAATAAAGATGGTATAGTTTTGTTTGATAATTTAGAGTTAGGTTTATATTTAGTTAAACAAACTAATAAGGTTAAAGGTTATTCTACTATAAATTCATATTTAATTACGATACCAAAAGTAGTAGATAATAAGTTTACTTATGAAATAAGTAGTAAACCAAAGACTGATATTTTAAGATTAATAGATATTAATGTTAAAAAAATATGGAATACTTCTTTAAGTAATAAAAATGACAAAGAAAATTTACCTCAATATATTGAAGTTGGATTATATAAAGACAATGAATTAATTAGTAAAATAAAATTAAATAAAGATAATAATTGGAGTTATTCTTGGGAAGATTTAGAAAAAAGTGATAATTATGATATTATTGAAATAAATGTTCCTAAAGGATATACTGCAACATATGAAAAAATAGACAATACAGTTGTTATTACAAATACAAAAACGTTAGTGCAAACAGGTAATAATAATTATTTAGCCTTAATAATTGGGTTATTTGGTGTTACATTTATAATGTTAGGTATCTTTTATAATTTAAAGGTTAAAAATGAACAAGGTATCTAAGATTTTATTAGGAATAGGTATTATATTATTATCTATTTCTTTATTTCTTTATGTATATTATTACATGGAGGATATTTATTCATCTAAAATGGTAAATAAAACTATGAATGAACTAATTAATAATACTAATATTAAAAAGAGTGATAATGGATTTGATATTAAAATAATTGATAATGAAGAATATATAGGATATATAGAAATTCCTTCTTTAGAGTTATTTTTACCTATAACTAATGGTTATTCTTATAATTCGTTAAAAAAGACTCCAGCATTATTTTATGGTAATTTAAATAAAAATTTGGTTATATGTGGACATTCTTACAAAGCACATTTTGGTGATTTATATAAATTAAAACAAAAAGATAAAGTTATTTTTATTGATGTTAATAACAATAAATATGTTTATGAAGTTGAATTAATAGAAACACTTAAATCTACTGATGTTAAGGATATGATTGAAAGTGATTTTGATTTAACTTTATATACTTGTACCAAAGATGGAAAAAATAGAGTTACAGTAAGATGTAACAGGGTGTAAAATATTTGCAAATTATTTATGAATTGATAAATTGACTTTAGTAATAAGTTTTTTATTACAATTACAAAAGGAGAAAATAATTATGAAATTTAATGAATATTATGAAAGTTTAAATACGGAAATTAAAGAATATTTTAAAATAATATCTTCACATTTTCCTAAATTTTTAATTCCGTTTATAGAGAGTAAAACTTTAATGAGATTAAAGGATGTAAGTTATTTTTGTGGTGCTATTAATGCGAGTTCAAAGGTCTATAATTTTAAATATGATATTTCTAGATTGGATCATTCTATTTCTTGTGCATTACATGTATGGAATTTTACTTATAATGATATTTTAACATTAGCAGCGTTGTTTCATGATGCTACTGCTCCAGCACTATCTCACGTAGTTGATTATTTAAATGGTGATTATCTAAATCAAGAAAGTACTGAACTAAATTTAGAAGAATATGTTAAGACTTATGATCCTGAATTATTTAACTATTTTAAAAGAATTGGTATAAATATAAAAGATATATCTAATTTTAAAGATAAAAGTGTTGTTGATTTACCTAGACCTTGTTTGTGTGCTGATAGGATAGATTTTGTATTTTTAGGTAATTTAGCTTGGTCTAGAAATTTAACAATCGATGAGATAAAAATAATATATCCTCATATAATAACAACCATAAATGAAAATGGTGAAGAAGAATTTGCGTTTGATGATGTGTATGTTGCTGATAGAGTAGTTGAACTTAATGATATTGTAAATAACTTAACAAGACAAACTGATGATTATGAGGAAATGAATATTTTATCTATAATTGTAAAAAGGTTAATAGATTTAAAGTTAATTAATTATGAAGAATTGTATGTTTTAACTGATAAACAAATATTTGATTTAATAAAGTCTTGTGATGATAAAATTATTAAAGAACTATTCTATAGGTATCAAAATATGGAAAAAGATGTTACTCCTACAAAAGCAAATATTAAAAATCGTAAATTAAATCCTTTAGTTAAAAATATTAGATATACAAACTTTTAATAAATTGTTATAATTAACAAAGAAAGAAGGAAAATAATATGCAATATAAAGTAATAAAAAATGCTGATAAAATAGTTAAGAATAGTCCTTATGTAGTAAATAATCCTGAAAAATATAAAAATAAATGGAAAGAACTATTTGGTAACTCTAATCCAATTCATTTAGAACTTGGAATGGGTAGAGGTGATTTTATTATTGATATGGCTAAAAATTTTCCTAATATTAATTTTATTGGTTTAGAAGTGGTAGATTCTCAAATGGTTATGGCTGTTGATAATTTAGAAAATAAAAAATTACCAAATTTAAAATTAATAAATATTGATGCAAAAGAAATAATAAATATTTTTGGCAAAGAGATTGATACAATATATTTAACTTTTTGTGATCCATGGCCTAAGAAACAAGATGAAAAAAGAAGATTTACTCATCCCGTATATTTAAGATTATATGATCGAATCTTTAAGAAACATAAACATATTATATTAAAAACTGATAATAAAGGATTTTTTGCTTATTCTTTAGAATATCTTTCTAGTTATTGGTATACATTTGAAAAAGTAAGTTTAGATTTACATCATGATGAAAGAAATATTCCAAATATTATGACTAATTATGAAAAGCAATATTTTAAAGAGGGAAGACCAATCTATTACGTAGATGCTGTATATGAAGATTAATACCATTAATAGTGGTATTTTTTTATTTATTCTACTTAAAATAAAATATGGTAAAAATTAGGAATTCAAAATTATTAAAATTGTTAATTATTTTGGTAGATATCTTACTTTTATTAGTAGTTATAAGAGAGTGTAAGATAACACATTTTTGTTGTACTATTTTAAATTTAATTAGTCCTGTTATAATTGGTTATGTTATTGCTTGGATATTAAAACCAATAGTTAATAAATTAAGTAAAAATTATAGTTATACTGGCAGTACGATTATATGCTATTTTTTTATTATAATTGCACTATTAATATTTGGCTATTTTTTAGTTCCTTTTATTAAAGATGAATCCAAACATATTATTCCAATGTTAGAAAGTTTATATAATCGCATACCTAACCATATTTTATCTAAAATAGATGTTAAACAATTAAGTTACAAATTAATAAATATAACGATAAGTGTTAAGGATGTTATTTTAAATTTATTTTATAGTTTATTTATATCTTATTATTTTTTAGTTGATAATAAAAGAATAACTAAATTTATTGCTAAATATACACCTGGAAAGTTGGTTAATGAAATAAGCACTAATTTAAGATTATTTGTTAAAGGCACTCTTTTAGATACAGCTATTTTATTTATTATGACAATTATTTCTTTTAAAATAATTAAAATGCCTTATGTATTATTATTATCTCTTCTTATTGCAATAACTAATATTATTCCTTATATTGGACCGTATATTGGAGGTGTGCCTGCTATTTTAATTGGTTTTACTGTATCAAAGTCAGTTGGTATATATGTTTTAATAATAGTAATTATTTTGCAATTTATAGAATCAACTTTTATTCATCCAATTATTATGAGTAAATCACTTAATATTCATCCTATTATCATTTTAATTGGGTTAATTATATTTGGTCATTTTTTTGGCATAATAGGTATGCTTGTTTCAACACCTTTAATAAGTATAATAAAAAGCTTATATTTGTATTATAAGCCTTTTAAGAAACTTCTAAAAAGATAGTTTTGTTATATTCATGTTCAGTTATATTATATCCTTCTAAAGTAGGAGTATCTATTAAATAAAATTTATGAAGTAGGGTATCTCTATTGGACCCTTCAGTTATAGGATCATCCCAGGTTAGATCTAAGTGTAACCATTTATTATTTAGATAGACTGCATTCCAAACATGGGTTGATGATGCAATTCTTATATTTGGTACATTAAATCGATCTAGAAAAAGTGCCATAGCATCGGCGTAACCATTACAAGTTGAATATCCTTCTAAAAGAGTACCATAACTTATATATGATTTATATTTTGAATTATTGTTTAAGGCATCCGAATCATATTTAGTATTATTAATAATATAGTCATGGACTGCTAATATTTTATCTTCTAAACTCATGTTATTATTAATAATATCACTAATTATCTCATCTATTTTTTTATTAACTGCTTTAATATCTTCATCACTATATAATTTATCAACAGTTATATTTACTTCACCAGTAGTATTATAAGATGTTGTAATCTTTTTTTCACTGTTAAATGGAGAAACAAAATAATTAAGTATAGATAATGTATCATTTTCACCATTACTTATTTTTTCAATATCACTAATACAATTTACATATTCCATAGGGCAATAAAAAGTAAAATCCTTATAACCTCTATCAAGAATAGAATAATAAATATCAATTAAATCTTGCTTACTATAGGGAACAAAATTCTCACTTTGTTTAACATAGGAATAATTAACATTTTTATAGTAGTCGTTAGGGGTATCTAAGACAATTTTATGGCCAGAATCTAATAATTTGGTGACATAGTTAATTATGTCATTTCTATAATAGTAAACTAATCCAATTAGACATAAATAAAAAACAACTTTAAATATCTTCTTCATATTATCACAACAATAATATATCAAAATATATAAAAAAAAGAAATGATTTAGTTCATTTCTTTAACTTTTTTATTTAATCTTGCTTTTTGTCTAGCACAAGTATTTTTCTTAATTAAACCTTTACTAGTACATTTATCTAAGTTAGATACAGCGGTTTTTAAAATGCCATTTGCTTTTTCTTTATCATTTTCTTTAATAGCTTTTTCTAATTTCTTAATACTATTTTTTACTCTTGAAGTATATGAAGTATTTGAAGCAGTTTGAACTTTATCAGTTTTTACAGATTTTTTAGAACTTTTAATATTAGGCATATCTAGGCACTCCTTTCCAAAATTCATTATTGATTATACTAAAATTATTGTAAAAAAGCAATTAAATATTGATAAAAAATATATTATTTGTTATCATTGTTATAGAAAATAGAGGTTAATGGTATGCAAATGGAGAAACTTATTAAAAAACAAGTTACATTATCTATTTTTTCTTTTGTACTTATTGGTTTATTAATAATTGGTACATCTGTAGCTTATTTAAGAGGTGTTACAACTACAAGTTCATATAAATCGAAGATTGGCAAATTAGATGTTTTGTTTACAAATGGAAATACGATTAATTTGTCAACGGATCCACTTGAGGATGAAGTAGCAATTAGCAACACAGATAATATTTATAATTTTCAAGTTAAAAATAATGGTGAGGCTAGCGAAGATGGTGTTCCTTACACGTATAAAATATTTTTATCTTCAGAAAATTCAAATTTAAATTTTGATACTAGATTTATAAAATATTGTTTAATTGAAGGAGAAGAAAGTGATATATCATCAACGCCTATTACTTCTGCTAATTGTAATCCTAAATCAATAAGCACAGCAGCAACATTTAATAAACTATTACTTACATCAAAAGAAAATTTAACAACTACAACGGGAAAAAATAGTATGTATTATCGTTTAAAAATATGGTTATCAAATACATATGGTGATATGTTTATACCAAATGATGTTATTGGAAAAAATTATAATCTTAATATATTAATTTGTGGTCAATCTGGAACATCTTTGTCAGATTTGACTTCTTGTTAGAAAGGAAAATAATAATGAAAAATACGGAATTAATATTTAAAAATAGTGAGGAAAAAGAAGCAACTGAAAAAGTTCTTGCAACTTTTAAAGGAAAAAAAATTAATGAAAATATAGATACATTAGTATCAGAAATTTTAAACTATGCTAAAAAGATAGATGAAATATTAAAAAGTGTTGATATTGAATCTTCTTATTTAGATATGGTTAGTAATTTAAATTCAACTAATGAAATAGTTTTAAAAGAAGATATTAATGATGAAAAAGTCAAAGAAAATGTTGAAGACTTAATTAAAAGAATTAATACTAGAATTAATTTAATTCATAGTAATGATAAAGTATTAAAAGAATTAACTGAAAAATATGATATTGATAATATAAATTTAGAAGAAGAAATAAAAAATGCAAATTTAATATAGACGTAGGGTGATAAAAATGAACATTAATTCAACATATAAGATTTTAGATGAGTTAGGTTTAAAAATTAGTGATTATAAACTATTTGGTGAATTTGTTAGAAACAATAATAATTCATATGAAGAAGCTATTGATATAATTAGAAAAGCAAAAAGTGTTAAAGATAAAAAAATTAATTATACTGATTTTGAAAAAAGAATGGTTGGTTATTTTAAAGAAATTCAAAGATTAATTAATAAAGATAGTTTATTTGTTTTTTCTAATGAGGAAGATAAAGACAATTTTAAAAAGTATTTTCAAAGTATTATTGATAAATATATAATCATTTATAAATTAAAAGATGATAAAGATAATTGTAAGAAAAAGGCTGATGAAATAGTTGAACTAAAAAATGAAATAGATAAAATAAATAATAATTATGTTTCTTTAACTCCGGATGAAATTGAACAAATAAATGATTTAAAATTTAATTTAGATATAAAAAATATGGAGTATCGTAAACTTTTATCATCAATAGAAGAAACTAATAAGGTTATAACAAAATATTCTAATAAGAATGAATTTGTTAAATTAATATGGATGATTAGTAAAGATGTTTCTAAATTGAGTGAGTTAATAAATAGATTATCAATTACTAATGAAACAAGAAATGATTTAACTAAGATTTTGGATGAAGTAAGTAAATATTTTGAATCTGTTGAAATTGAATGTATTGATGATATAAATAATTTTATAAATATATGTAAATCTGCGGGAATTATTTCTAAAGAGAAAATCGATAATATAAGTATTGTTAATATGCCAGTTGGTAATGATGATAAAGATAATGTTTCAAAAAAAGATGTAGAAATTAGTAAAGATGTTGCTAAAGGAGAAAAAAATACGCATACTTTGGAAGTTGGAGATTTAGTAACATATAATAATTTTCTTGATTATGAGGGTTATAATTATGAGGGAAAATTAAAACCTAATGTAGTTTATAAAGTGTCTTATGTTTTTTTTGATAATAAGGGTACTGAAATGTTTTATTTAGAAGGTATAGATCTTCCTTTTCCAACTACCATATTTGATTTAGTGCCTAAAAAAGATAATGAAATTGAACAAACATCGAATATTGTTTCAAATAGTGATTTAAATCACAAAAAATTTGATTTAAAAGAAACATATACAAAAGCTTTAGAAGGATTACGTACTAAAAAGATTAGTTCATATATTAAGAATGCAATAGCAAAATTATCTGAAAAACATTATATTGATGAAAATGAAGAAGAGATGAGCTTAGATAATTATTCGCCTGATGAATTAATAAATTTAGAAGAATTTTCTAAAATATATGATGAAGTTAAAAGTGGTAGAAAAAGATAAGAAAAGAGTGGTTAAAGATGAGTGTCGATACAATAGTAACGTTAGGCCGTGATCGTAGATATTATTTAGTAGATGAAACGATTCAAGATAATAAAAAATATTTTTTAGGAACTAAATTAAATAATGAAGATTTACCTACGACAGAATCAGAAATATTTGAAGAATTTAAAGATGATAATGGAACTTATTTAACTCCTGTTATTGATGATGAAAAATTAAATTCATTAGCAGCTATATTTTTAGCTAAGTTTAAAAAATTATTGGAAGAAGATTAATATTTCTTCTTTTTTTAGTATAAATTTTTGATTATATATCAAAATACTAATAAAGAAGGAGAATAAATGAAGAAAAAAATTATTTTAATTAGTCTATTTATGTTATGTTTTATATTAACGGGTTGTTCTTTAAATAATACACCTAAAGCGAAAGTTGAAACTTTATTAATGAAATATCAAAAAAATAGTGATTCGGTAATGAGTGAATTAGATGATTATTTAAATACTTTGAATATTAAAGATGATGCACACGAAGAATATAAGAAAGTATATACTAAACAATATAGTGATTTAACTTATAATATTAAAGATGAAATGATTGATGGAGATACTGCTACGGTTACTACTCAAATCGAAGTATATGATTATTATAAGATAGATAATGATGCTACTAAGTATGTTAGTGATAATCCAGATAAATTTTCAACAAACAATGTTTATGATAGTAAAAAAGTTTTAGAGTATAAAATTGATAAATTAACTAACGCTAAAGATAGAGTTACTTATACTGTTGTTTTTAACTTAACTAAAGTGGATAATGAATGGAAAGTTGATAACTTAAGTAATGAAGATTTAGAAAAAATTCATGGTATTTATGCCCATTAAAATTATAAGAGAACTTAGTGTTCTTTTTTATTTGTTTTTAATTTTATTTTATTGTAATCTATAATTAAGAGGTTATTATGGGAAATTTAAAATTAAGAAAATTAATTGAAAGAGATACTATTTATAAAGATAAGTATAAAGAATTTAGGCATACTTGTAAATTTGAAGTGCATTCTATTCTTAAAGTATTTAATTTGGATGGAAAGTGTTCTTATTATGATGTTGTAAAATGTAATGAATGTTTATCATTTAAATCAATAGCAAAAAAAGGAAATATTTGTGGTTGCATATTTGAACCATTAACAGAAGAACAAAAGAAATTACCAATTATTGTAGCTAAATTTAATTACCGAAATTTATTTGTATCATTTTCAATGTTAGAAGATGTTGCTTTGATAGGTGAAAAAAGTAGATGAGAAAATTTTTACGTATATGATTTATCAAGTTGATAAATTTAATGGTAAGTAAGAGAATAAAATAATTTTAAAAGAATACATTTATATAGGTGATGTATGAAAAAATTGTTATTAATACTTATATTATTAGTTCCTTTTGTTGTTAAGGCAGAGGAAATGATTATTGAGGCTCCAAGTGCTATTTTAATGGAATATTCAACTGGTAAAATACTTTATGAAAAAAATGTTGATGAAAAGATGGCTCCGGCTTCTATGACTAAAATTATGACAATACTTCTTATTGAAGAGGCGATAGAAAGAGGAGAACTTAATTTAACAGATGATGTTATTATTAGCAATAATGCTTCTAGTATGGGAGGTTCACAAGTGTTTTTGGATCCTAATACCACTTTGAAGGTAGAGGATTTACTTAAATCAATTATTATTGCTTCGGCTAATGATTCAGCGGTGGCTATGGCAGAGAAAATAGCAGGAACAGTTGATGCTTTTGTTAATAAAATGAATGAAAGGGCTAAAGAACTAGGATGTACAAACACGAATTTTGTAAATGTTCATGGATTAGATGCTGATAATCATTATACAACAGCAAGAGATATGGCTATTATTGCTAGAGAATTAATTAAACATGATGATATTTTTAACTATACAACTATTTATGAATCTTATTTAAATAAACCTGATGGAACAAGTATTTGGATGGTGAACACTAATAAATTAATTAAATATTATAATGGATTAGATGGTTTAAAAACTGGATTTACTAAAAATGCCGGTTATTGCTTAACAAGTACGGCTAAAAGAAATGATATGCGTTTAATTTCAGTAATAATGAAAGAAGAAACTAGTCAAAAAAGAAATGAAGAAACTACTAAATTATTAGATTATGGTTTTACAAATTATAAAATAAAAACGATTGTTAGTACGAATGATAATATTGGTTCTGTTTATATTTTTAATAGTAAAAAAGAAAATTATGATTTATCAATTAGTGGAGATGCAACCAACTTAGAAGGCTTAAATGAAACTAATAATTATAGTTATGATATTAACTTGGATAAAGTAAAGGCTCCTTTAAAAGTAGGTGATAAAATAGGTACATTAGATATTATAAGTAATGGAAAGATAATTAAAAACATAGATATTACTATAAAAGAAGATGTTATTAAAGCTAATATCTTTGATTTAATGAAAAGAAATTTAAAACTTATTTTAGCGTTATAAATACTTAGATATAATTTCTAGGTGTTTTTTTATTATAAAAAATATAAAAAATTTTCTAGAAGAAAATTATTGTTGCTAAAAATAACCGGCAAATTGAAAAATATATAATTATGTTGTTAGGAATAGTAGCCAATTTATTTATGGATTTTATTTTCTTTATCAAAAATATAAAAATAAATAATTAGAACATATTGTAAATATAAATTATATTAAAAAACTTTTAGATGTGTTAGATTAGCATATAATTATTTGATATATAAAAATAGGTAAAAAGGGGGAATTATAGAAACTATTTCTAAAAGAAATATGTTATTGTTCTTAAATACGTAGTATATTTAATTTAGAAGATAATTTAAAAAAAATTTTTAACAAAAAAATATGATACAATATATTAAGATTATAGTTATTTATCAAGGAGGTGTTTTATCATGAAAAAGAAAAATAAAAAGCAAAAAGATTTACTAGAAAACAAATTTGATGATTATTTAAAAAAGTTAACTAAAAATGAAAGATTACTCATTAATGATTTTTTTGTGTCTTTTGATGAACATTGTTTGTTAAATAAAGAAACTAAAAATAAATTAAGAGAAGATTTTAAAAATGCGATTGTTTATTATAATAAGAATAATGTTAGTTTAGAAGAATCTCTCAAGTATTTAGATGTAAGAAACTTAGGTGGATTTTATGCAAGACCTCCTGTTTTATGGTTTCCACTTGATGATGCAGCAAAAATATATCCTTTATCAATGGCTCATGATAGAATGGCAATATTTAGATTATCTGTATATTTAAAAAAAGAAGTTGTTCCGGAAATTTTACAAATGGCTTTGAATTTTACTATTAAAAGATTTCCAACTTTTGCTACTACTTTGAAAAAAGGATTTTTTTGGCATTATTTAGATACAACTAAAAAAAGATTTAGCGTTGAAGAAGAAAATGATGTTCCATCTCAGCCTATTAAGGTATCAAGCAGTGGTTCACAATCATTTAGAGTTAAATATTATAAAAATAGAATTAGTGTTGAATTTTTTCATGTTCTTACTGATGGAACTGGTGGAATGGAATTTTTCAAATCATTAGTTAATGAATATTTAATCTTGTTAGGAAAAAAAGTTTCAAAAAACAATTTAATATTAGATATTAATGATGAGCCAGTGTTTGATGAATTTGAAAATGCATTTGAGAAGGTTCCTAGTTCTGATTCGGCTTCTGGTTTTATTGATAAAATGGCTATTCAAATGGATGGAAAATTATCTAAAGTTAAACCATGTAAAATAATTCATTTTAAAATGGATACTAAAGAATTAAAAAATGTTGCTAAGAGGTATAATGCAACTATTACTTCTTATTTACTAGTTCTTATGTTTATGGCTGGTAAGAGTGCGACTGATAAATTACAAGGTGATGTAAGTATTCAAGTACCAGTTAATATGAGAAAGTTTTATCCTTCTAAAACTTTAAGAAATTTTTCGATGTATTGTGGTGTGAGGATGCCCATAGGAAAGATAACTAAAATAGAAGAAATGATTGATGAAATTAAGAATCAATTAAATGTTAAAACTTCTAAAGAAGAAATGAGTAAAATGATTACTTCAACTAAAAAACTAACTAACTTGTTAAAATATGTTCCTCTTGCGATTAAAGGCCCTATTGCTAGAATTGTCTACGGTTTTCTTGGCGATAAAATATTTTCCAGCACATTATCCAATTTAGGTGTAGTTAATTTTCCTGACGAAATAGCAAAAGAAATAGAAAGTATGGATTTTGTTTTAGGTGCTGGAATAACCAATAGAGCGGGTTGTTCAGTTGTAAGTGTAAATGATATAACAACTTTTTCGATAAACAAAATGACAGTAGATCCAACCTTTGAAGAAAAAATTTATGAATTATTAATAAGTGATGGGTTAGATGTTACAGTAGAAGGAAGTGCTTTATATGAAGATTAAAATAACATATCCTAAGGTAGCAAAAAGTAAGTTAGAAAGAAAAAAGTTAATTGCTATTACTAAGTGGCCTATTATTATAGCTATAGTAACTTGTCCGATTGTAAATATTGCAGTTGGTGGTAAAGCTTGGAGTTTAGTAGTGTTATGGTCAATTTATATGTTATGGACATTAGTTATTTCACCAGATTTAGTAGAATACAATCGAATTAGTCAGTTTGTTAAATTAATAACTTTAACGAGTATTTTGTTAACTATTATAGATTTATGTTTAGCTCCTGGATGGGCAATAGAAGTTGTATCAATATTAAATTTTAGTGCTTTATTTGTTGCTGGAGTATTATTTTTTACAGATTTAGAAAGACAAAAACAAAATATGATGCCACTATTATTTATTATATTTTATTCAATTGTTACAGCAGTTATTGGTTTATCACTTTATCATGAAGAAGATAACTGGGCTTTAGCTGTTATGGGTGGGGTAGCATTTTTATTATTAATATCGATGATGATTGTTTTAAAAGGAACTTTTATTAATGAGTTTAAAAAAAGATTTCATACTATGTAATTATTAAAAATTAAGGTTGGTAAGTTTATGAAAAATAAAAAAATAGTTATTGTAAGCGTATTTGTTATAATTTGTTTGTCTCTTTTAGGATATTTACTTTATTATTTTAATTTTATTCCACATAGAAAATATACTAATGAAGATTTTAATATTAAAACTTATGTTAGTAGCATTGATAAAGACAATGATGGAATTGATGATCAAACTGATATATTAATAAATACAAGAAAATATATCGCAACTAAACCTAAATATAAAAGCAAATATTATGGCACTGGTTATCCTGATGATAATTATGGGGTATGTACAGATGTAGTTGCGTTTGCTTTAAAGGATGCTGGTTATGATTTAAGAGAATTAGTTAATAATCATGTTAAAGAGAATCGGAATTTATATGATATTGATGTGATTGATAAAAACATAGATTTTAGAAGAGTATTAAATTTAAAAACTTATTTTGATTATAATGCGATTAGTTTAACAACTGATGTATTAAGAATAGAAGAGTGGCAAGGTGGAGATATTGTTGTTTTTAAAAGACATATTGGTATAGTATCAGATAAAAGAAACCGAAAAGGAATTAATTTTGTAATTCATCATGCAAATCCTTATCAAAGATATTATGAAGAAGATATTTTAGAAAATAGAGATGATATAATAGGACATTATCGTATAAGTTAATGTTATTTAATGTTTATTTAATAATTTATTATAATTAAGTTGATGATGCAAGTGAATATCTTAGAATATTCTTATAAATTTATAATAAGTAATATTGTAATAGATAAAATTTCCAAATTAATTATGAATTTATCTAAAAAATCAAGTTATACTGGAACTATAAATGGTGATAATACAGCTAAAAATATAGAGTTAGTTTTAGATAAAACTTCTAAAATTAAATTAACAGGTGATTCATATGTTACAAAATTAACAAATAGTGATTCATCAAATAGTAATATTAATTTTAATGGATATAAATTATATGTTAATGGAGAAGCTATAAATTAAGGAATAATATTAAATGTATTATTTCTTTTTTTGCAAACAAAAAAACGAATCAATCTGATTCGTTTAATTTTTATAATGGGGCGAAATGTGGGGATCGAACCCACGCATACCGGAGCCACAATCCGGCGTGTTAACCACTTCACCAATTCCGCCATGAACAAAGATAGTTTATCAAATAACTTGCAAAATTGCAAGTATTTGTTGTATAATTTGGTTTATGAGGAAATTTTTAAGTGAAAATAAAGATTATATATTAAATATGTTCCTAGTATTTGGAACAAATGCCTTTTTATATTTTATAGTAAAACAGTTTATACCAAGTTATCATTTAATTACATTAAACATAGATGATAAGATGCCACTAGTACCATTTTTTATTATTTTTTATAGTATTTGGTATCCTTATTTATTTGTTGTATTTTACTTTATATTTAAAAAAGATAAAGGTAAATTTAAATCACTAATAAAGAAATCTATTCTATGTGCTGTTATAGCTGACTTGTGTTTTGTGATTTATCCGACAATGGTTTCGAGACCGGAAGTTAATGGTTTTAATTCGTTAGTAAGTTTAATGTTATATATTACTTACATAACTGATATACCAGTAAATTGTTTTCCATCTCTTCACTGCACATTTGCACTTCTTGTCATGTATGCAGTAACGTTTGATAAAAACATGAATAAGGTATTTAGAATCATTGTTGGGATAATTAGCCCATTAATATGTCTATCTACCGTTTTAGTTAAACAACATTCAGTTATAGATGTAGTAGGAGCTTTATTTTTATCATGTATTATCTATGTAGATTTTAAAAAGAAAAATTGGAGGAAAATATGCTAAAACTATTTAAAAATCTAACTAAAAAAGAAGTCGTTTATATGATAATAAGTTCATTACTTATTATTTTTCAAGTTGCCTTAGAACTTAAAATGCCTGATTATATGTCACAAATAACTGTATTAGTTCAAACTGAAGGAGCAAATTTTAGTGATATATTAACAAGTGGTGCATATATGCTTTTATGTGCAATAGGCAGCTTATTATCAGCAGTATTTACTGGTTATTTAATTGCTGAAATAACCAGTAAATTTAGTTTAAATACTAGAAGTAAATTATATAAAAAAATTATTCATTTAGATACCGATAAAACTAAAGAATTCAAAACATCTTCACTAATAACTAGAACAACTAATGATATAACACAGGTTGAAAATTTGCTTGGTTTTGGTATGCAGATGTTAATTAAAGCACCGCTTACAGCAGCTTGGGCTATTACTAAAATATTAAATAAAAATATTGAGTGGAGTATTGCTACAATTATTGCCGTTCTAATATTAATATTTACATTATTAAATATTATGCTTAAAGTGTTACCTAGATTTAAAATAGTACAAAGTTTAATCGATAAATTAAATGGAGTAGAAAGAGAAAATCTTCAAGGAATTAGAGTAGTAAGAGCGTTTAATGCTGAAAAATATTCAGAAGATAAATTTGATAAAGTAAATAATGATTTAACATTTAATCAATTAAAGAATCAAAGATTATTTGCAATTCTAAGCCCAGTTATGTATTTAGTTATGAATGGATTATCTTTATCAATTTATATAATAGGTGCTATACTAATAAGTAATTCATTATTAATAGATAAATTAACTTTATTTAGTAACATGGTTGTGTTTTATTCATATGCTATGCAAGTTATAATGTCATTTTTAATGCTTGTTATGGTGTTCATGATGCTTCCTAGAGCAGAAGTTTCAGCTAAACGTATTAATGAAGTATTAGACGCCGAAGATAAAATAATTGAAGGAAATATTATTAAAGGTAGTGAAGTTGGAACAGTTGAATTTAAAAATGTTTCATTTAAATATCCTGATGCCGAAGAATATGTTTTAGAAAATATATCTTTTAAAGCAAATAAGGGAGAAACTATTGCCTTTATAGGATCAACTGGTTCTGGTAAATCAACACTAATTAATCTTATTCCAAGATTTTATGATGTAACAAGTGGTGAAATATTAGTTGATGGAATAAATGTTAAAGATTATCAAAAAGAAATACTTAACAATATAATTGGATATGTTTCACAAAAAGCAGTTATTTTTAGTGGTACTGTTAAAAGTAATATTAAGTTTGGTAAATCAAAAAATAAAATAAGTGAAAAAGATATATTAGATGCTGCTAAAATAGCTGAAGCTAAAGAATTTGTTGAGAAAATGGAAGATACGTATAACTCTCATATTTCGCAGGGTGGAACTAATATTTCAGGTGGTCAAAAGCAAAGATTATCTATTGCTAGAGCTGTTGCTAAAGATCCAGAAATTTATATTTTTGATGATTCATTTAGTGCTTTAGATTATAAAACAGATGCAGTATTAAGACATAATTTAAAGAAAAATAAGAAGGATGCTACTATGTTAATTGTTGCTCAAAGAATTGGAACAATTATGAATGCGGATAAAATTATGGTACTAGATAATGGTAAATGTGTTGGAATAGGTACACATAAAGAATTACTTAAAAATTGCGAGGTATATAAAGAAATTGCGTTATCACAATTATCAAAGGAGGAATTAGAAAATGCATAATAAAAGACGTAATGATGTTCCTTCAAAGCCAAAAAATTTTAAAAAATCAATTATGAGATTATTTAAGGAATTAAATAGTTATAAAGTGTTGGTAATTATATCAATAATTCTTGCTGTTGCATCAACAATACTTACAATATTTTGTCCTAATAAAATGGCGGATTTAACAGATGAAATTAGATATGGCATAACAATTAATACAAGTGCGTTAAATGAGGTTGTAACTAAAACTCGTGAGAAACTTCAAGAGAAAAGACTAGAGAATATTGAAGTGAATGGTGTAGCCATTAGTCCTCAAGATCAAATCGTATTTATGTCTATTATGCAGAAAGTTGATGGAGAAGAGAAGACAAGTCTTTATAAAGCATATGAAGAATTACCTGAAAGTATAAAAGATGCTATTAAACCAGTAATGAATATGGATAAAATTAAACATATCGCAATACTTCTTGGTACATTATATATAATAAGTAGTTTATTTAGTTATTTTGAATCATTAATAATGACAGATATTTCTAATAAATATGCAAATACGTTAAGAAGTAAAATTAATGCTAAAATTAATAGATTACCTTTAAGTTATTTTGATAAAACTTCATATGGAGATATCTTATCAAGAACAACTAATGATGTAGATACAATTGCATCATCATTTAATAACTCATTATCTACTTTAGTTAGTGCATCAGTTCTTTTAATAGGTATTACATTTATGATGTTTAAAACTAATGTGTATATGAGTTTAGCAGCTATTTTATCAAGTATTATTGGTTTTGCTTTAATGTTTGGAATTATGGGAAAGAGCCAAAAATATTTTGATTTAAGACAAAAAGAATTAGGTGCTTTAAATGGACATATTGAAGAAGTATATTCTGGATTAAATGTAATTAAAACTTATAACGCAGAAGAAGAAGTTACTAAGAAATTTGATAAATATAATGAAAAAGTATATGTTGCTAATAAGAAGAGTGAGTTCTTTTCTGGGCTTATGCATCCATTAATGGGATTTATAGGAAATTTAGGTTATGTTTCAGTATGTGTATTAGGTGCAGTTCTGGTAAGTAAAAATATTATTACATTTGGTACAATAATTGCCTTTATATCTTATTGTCGTTTATTTACATCACCTCTTACTCAGTTAGGACAGGTTGTTGCATCTCTTCAAGGTGCTGCATCAGCAAGTGAAAGAGTATTTGAATTTTTAGATGGTAAAGAATTAAGCGATGAATCATCATTTACTAAACATTTAGATAAAAAAGATGTTAAAGGGAATATTGAATTTAAAAATGTATCATTTAGTTATGATGAAGGTAAAGAAATAATTAAAAACTTTAGTGCTAAGTGTAAATCTCATGATAAAATTGCTATTGTTGGTCCAACAGGGGCTGGTAAAACAACTATGGTCAATTTACTTATGAAATTTTATGAAATAAATAAAGGTGATATTTTAATTGATGGAGTATCAACTAAAGAATTAACAAGGGAAAATATTCATGATTTATTTACGATGGTTTTACAAGATACTTGGTTATTTAATGGAACGATTAAAGAAAACTTAATATATAATAGAGATAATATAACTGAAGATGAAATAAAAAAAGTATGTAAAATAGTTGGAATTGATCATTTTATTAAAACCTTATCGAATGGATATGATACAGTTATTAATGATCAAGATCAAATATCAATTGGACAAAAACAATTATTAACAATTGCGAGAGCTATGCTTTCTGATACACCATTTATAATTTTAGATGAAGCAACATCTAATGTTGATACTAGAACTGAAGAATTAGTTCAAAAAGCAATGGATGAATTAATGAAAAATAAAACATCATTTATAATTGCGCATAGGTTATCAACTATTAAGAATGCTGATTTAATACTAGTTATGAAAGATGGTAATATTATTGAAAGTGGAAATCATGAAGAATTATTAAAACAAGGTGGCTTTTATAGTGAACTTTATAATTCTCAGTTTAGTGAAGAATAAAACGAGTGAAAAAATTCATTCGTTTTTATTTAAAAAGAAGTTAGTTTACTTGAATTTAAAACTATTAATGATATAATTTTGTTATAGGGTAAGGAGTGAGAGTAATAATGAAAAATAAAAAAGG
>ULOH01006255.1_pt1 | contig 34121 bp, 35 predicted proteins | sample 1952421 | NCBI WGS metagenome assembly ULOH01 (sample SAMEA4835599, study PRJEB28245) | human gut metagenome | biome: gut microbiome; material: fecal sample | place: Denmark | collected 2008
CATCAAGAAGAGTTGAAACAGTTGCCCCAGGGTTAACAGCCAAAAGCGCCGCCGTTCCAAGAAGCATCATAACAACCCAAATTTTGTTCATAGTTAATATATATGCTGAAAGACATCAGAAATTGAGAAAGAAAAAAGACATGGAAAAGTCCAATGTCTTTTAGTTTTTGAATAGGTCGGAAAGGAACTGCCCTTTTTGAAGTTCAATTTTAAGAGCGGGGCGCTGGTCTTGCTGCGAGTTTTTATAGAATTCATGGATAATATGTTCGCCAAGCATTTCGCTTATGAAGTTTTCTTCGTTTCCGCGGTTTCTCATTCGCTCTTTATATTCGTCGATGCAATCAAGCGAATGATAGACATAGCAATATGGGATTTTTTCTTCAACAAGTTTGTTAACAATTTTTGGGTTTGGAGCAAGAAGAACAATTTTGTTTTGGCTTATGCACTCATGAAGTCTTTTCATAACATAATCGGTTGAATCTTTTCTAACAACTTCCCCGCGATTAAATTTTTCTTTTTCAAGTTCAAGTTGCGATTTACCTTCAAGTCCATATTTATAGACGGCGCGCTCGCTGTCGAGATCAACAAAGTTTGGGTTTTGACTTGCTAAAAAGGTTTTCCCAACGCCAGGAACGCAAACAAAAACGTTAAAATCTTTCAATTCCATGTATATATTATATAAATAATTAGTAAATACGTCAATATTCATTATAAAAATAAGAATTTTTTTCAAATAATTGCATTTGAAAAAAAATTGTTGTATTATGTTTTTATCCAAAGGAGAAATTTATGATTAAGAAAAATGAATATCGAACAAACACATGCGGCGAACTTAGAATTTCCGATGTTGGAAAAGAAGTTGTGCTTTCTGGCTGGGTTAACTCAATTCGTAAACTTGGCGGAATAACATTCTTCACTTTAAGAGATAACTATGGACTCACACAAGTTCTTGTTCGCGAAGAAGAAAAAATTTCAGATATATGCAAAGAAACTGTTATTAAGGTTTCGGGAAAGGTTTTGGAGCGCGAAAGCAAAAATCCAAAAATGCCAACTGGCGATATTGAAGTTTTGGCAAGCGACATTGAGGTTTTGGGAAAATGCAATCCTGTTTTGCCTTTCGAAATTTCCGAAAGCCCTAACACAAAAGAAGAATTGCGCCTTAAATATCGCTATTTAGATTTAAGAAACCCAGAAGTTCATGAAAACATTTTGCTTAGAAGCAGAGCGATGAATTTCATTCGAAATAAGATGCTTTCGCTTGGATTTAATGAATTCCACACTCCAATTTTAACCTCGTCTTCCCCAGAAGGCGCAAGAGATTTCCTTGTTCCAAGCCGTCTTAACCCAGGAAAGTTTTATGCTCTTCCACAAAGCCCACAACAATTTAAACAACTTTTAATGATTTCAGGCTTCGACAGATATTTCCAAATTGCACCTTGCTTCCGCGACGAAGATGCGCGAGCAGACCGCAGCCCTGGCGAGTTCTATCAAATGGACATGGAAATGAGTTTTGCAACACAAGAAGATGTTTTTGAGGTTTTGGAAGAAGTTCTTTATTCAACGTTCAAGGAATTTGCGCCAAACAAAGAAATAACTCCTCCACCTTTTGAAAGAATCAACTTTAAAGATGCAATGGAAAAATATTGCTCCGATAAGCCAGATTTAAGAAACCCACTTATTGTTCAAGATGCAACAAACCTTTTCAAAAACAGCGAATTTTCGCTTTTCCACGATAAAACAATTAAAATGATTATTACAGAAACAGGCGAAAAGCCAAGAAGTTTCTATGACAATCTTAATAAGTTTGTTCAATCATATGAAGGAAAAGGATTGTTCTGGCTTAAAAAAGTTAACGGTGAAATTTCGGGCTCAATTGCAAAAACGCTTAACGAAACCGAAAGAACGTTCTTTGAAGAAAATCTTAAAGACGGGCAAAGCGCATTCATTTTGGCAGACACAAAGAATAAAGTTGTTTCGCTTATGGGAACATTCAGAAATAAACTTGGGCAAGAGCTTAACTTAATCGACAACAACAAATTCCATTTCTGTTGGGTTGTTAACTTCCCATTCTTCGAGTGGGACGAAGAAAACAACTGCGTTGCGTTCTCCCATAACCCATTCTCGATGCCACAAGGCGGAATGGAAGCCCTTGAAAATCAAAATCCTCTTGAAATTTTGGCATATCAATATGACATTGTTTTAAATGGAGTTGAAATGGCAAGCGGCGCTGTTCGAAACCATAACCCAGAAATTATGGTCAAAGCGTTTGAAATGGCGGGATATAACAGAGAAATAGTTGAAAATAAATTCCCTGCCCTCTTCAATGCGTTCTCCTATGGCGCTCCACCACACGCTGGCGCAGCATTTGGATTCGACCGCGTTGTTATGTTCCTTGCAAACACAGAAATCATTCGCGATGTTATTGCATTCCCATTTAATAAAAATGCGCAAGACCTTCTTATGAGCGCGCCAAATGATGTTTTTGAAAAACAACTTAAAGACGTTCATATTAAATTAGATTTGGAGTAGAAAAAAAACTATGAAAAGAACACAAATTAAAGAATTAAACACAGAATATTCAAAATTTGCCGAAAAGGAAGTTAGAATTTGCGGCTGGGCAAGAACCATTCGCGATTCAAAAAACATTGCTTTCCTTGAGCTTAACGACGGCGCATTCAAAAGTTGCCAAGTTGTTTTGGAAAAGGCAAAAATTGAAAACTACGACGAAATTGTTAAACAACTTACCGGAAGTTCGTTTGAAATTGAAGGAAAAGTTGTTTTAACACCAAACGCAAAACAACCTTTTGAAGTTAACGCAACAAAAGCCGTTGTTTTAGGCTCTTGCGAAGCGGACTATCCAATGCAAAAGAAAGGCCACAGTTTTGAGTTTATGCGCGAGCACGCTGCTCTTCGTCCAAGAACAAACACTTTCAACGCTGTTTTCAGAATTCGCTCGGTTGCGGCGTTTGCAATCCACAAATTTTTCAATGAAAAGGGCTTTGTTTATGTTAACACCCCAATCATAACAGCAAGCGATTGTGAGGGCGCGGGAAGTATGTTTCAAGTTACAACACTTGATCTTGAAAAAATTGCTCAAAGCGGAAAAGTTGACTATTCCAAAGATTTCTTTGGAAGACAAGTTTTTATGACCGTTTCTGGACAAATTGATGAGGAACCAATGACCCACGCTTTTGCAAACACCTACACTTTTGGGCCAACATTCCGCGCAGAAAACTCAAACACAACGCGCCACGCAGCAGAATTTTGGATGATGGAGCCAGAAATTTGTTTTGCCGATTTAAACGATATTATGGACAACGAAGAAGAAATGGTTAAGTATGTTGTTCGCTATGTTATGGAGAACTGCAAAGACGAACTTGAATTCTTAAACAAATTTGTTGACACAACTCTTCTTGAAAGACTTAAATCCATAACAGAAAACGATTATGTTCGCCTTGACTACACCGACGCAATTAAAATTCTTGAAAAAGTTAAAGATCGTTTCCAATTCCCAGTTTATTGGGGCGTTGACCTTCAAAGCGAACACGAAAGATATATAACCGAAGAAGTCTATAAGAAACCAGTTTTCTTAACAAACTATCCAAAAGAAATTAAAGCTTTCTATATGCGTCTTAATGACGACGGCAAAACCGTTGCAGCTGTTGACCTTCTTGTTCCTGGCGTTGGCGAGCTTATTGGCGGAAGCCAAAGAGAAGAGAGGCTGGACTATCTTCTTAAACGAATGAAAGAACTTGGGCTTAAAGAAGAAGATTACACAGACTATATCAACACTCGCCGTTATGGAACGGCAAAGCACGGCGGCTATGGGCTTGGCTTTGAACGTTTAATTATGTATATAACAGGAATGAGCAACATTCGCGATGTTGAATATTTCCCAAGAACAGTTGGCAGCATTTAATTAAACCTTTTTAAACATTAAAAAAGAGCAAGATTTTGCTCTTTTTTTGTTGTTTAAAACTTTTATCTCCTCCATCAACCGAAATCATTTGTTTTCAAAATAAAATTCCGCAAGATTTCGCGGAATTTAAATAGGAAAATTTTAATAAAAAGAATTAAAAAAACAGCGCTTATTTGCGCTGCTTTTTGATTAAATTAAAGACCTAATTCTTTTTTTCTAAGGTATTCATATTCTTCTTCTGTTATTGCGCCAGATTCTTTAAGTTCTGTAAGCTTTTGAAGTTTATCAACGTTAATTGAATCGTTGGAAACTTCTTCTTTTGCTGGTTGAACTTCTGGTTGTGCTTCTTGGTCAAGTTTTCCAGATACTTGCGCTGTGAAAGCATAGCCAATGTAACGAAGAACAACAACTGCAATCATAAGCAAAAGAGCAACTAAACTTGTTGGATCAAATTCCGTTGCAACTCCAATGATGGAGAAGAAAAGAATAACAGATTCAACAATTGCAAATGACAAAAGTTTTGGTTTTTTATCGCAATATGCTTGACCTTTTTCCTTTGCATAGCAAATTGTTGCAATTCCAAAACCAAACATACATGCAACTTGTGCGGCATAAATCAAAATGCTCATAACAAAAACCGGAATATATTCGCTTGGAATTGACGATGAAGCTCCTGCGATAATAGCAATTGCATAGATAAGACCAACAATTGCAAGTGCTCCAATAACAATGTCAACAATTCCGGCTGCTAAGTTAACACCTCTAGCCTGTTTATACTTTTGTTCTATACTTTCTCCCTTTAATTTAGATTTCAAGTTAATGATACACATATTTATACGTTTTGTCAATAACTAATATGTGAACTCACTTAATTTATTGCCGCGTTTTGCTCTTTCACTTTCAATGAGTTCTTGAAGCATTGCGCGAACTTTATATGGATCTTTAACGCGAACCAAGTTAATCGTTTCATGGTTGTTTGCTTGGCAATGCAAGGTTATTGTTCCCGTGTTAAACATTCTGTTTGAAAGCGATTGAGTTACGGTTAAGTCGTAAATACGATAGACATTAACCTCTTCTTCTTGAACGCCAAAAAGTCCAACAGACGTGAAAAGTTTAAGCCAACTTCCCTTCTTTTCAACGATGTAATATCTCGTGAACGACCATGGCAAACCGCACCATCTTTTCCTGTCTTGCCAAAGAATTTTTGTTCCCTTTCCAAATTGTGTTTCGTCTTTATTTTCCATATTCATTTCCTTTTTTATATTATTATAGCATTTTCCTTGTTAGATTAATATTATTTTCTTGCATTTCTAAAAAATTCTTTTAAAAGAGAAGCGCACTCCTCTTCCATAATTCCACCTTCAAAAATTAGGTTGTGGTTAAGACTATTGTTTTTGCTTATTAAAAACTCTTTATTACAACTTTTATTGTCTTTTGCCCCGAAATAAACCGCTTTAATTCGAGAGTTTAAAATCGCTCCAATGCACATTAAACAAGGTTCAAGCGTAACATACATTTCGCAATTCTCAAGACGCCAATCTCCAATTTTTCTGCACGCCTTCTTAATTGCAATAATTTCTGCGTGGTTAATTGCACATTTAGATTTTTCGCGATTGTTAAATCCTCTTGCAATAATTTCATTATTTGAAACAATAACTGCCCCAATTGGAACTTCGCCTTTTCTTTCCGCCCTTTTCGCTTCTTTAAGCGCTTCTTTCATAAATTCATTCATTATCTATATAATACAACTTGATGAAATTTTTGTCAAAAAATATATTATATGGTTTGATTTTAAACTTTTTTGTGCTAAACTACAAATAAGGAGAAAATTTATGGGAAAAAATTTATTAAATTCTGGTTTTGAAGACTTTTTAAACGGAAGCGGGGTTTGGATTGTTGTTGGAGTTTTGGCGGCAACTTTTGTTGTTAGCATAGTTTTTTTGATTTTAAACATTTTGAAAGATAAAAAAGCGGCAAAAGAAGCAGCTGAAAAGGAAACAGTTCAAGCAAACGATGAAGAACCAAAGCAAGAGGAAATTAAAGAAGTTAAGGCAGAAGACCTTGAAGAAAAGCCTAAGAAAAAAAGAAAAGTTAAAAAAGACGATAAACAAGAAGAAACCGTAGAAACAGAAACAAAAGAAACTGAAGAACAACAAGAAACAGAAAAAACCGTAGAAGGGCAAGAAAATCCTGCTAAGGAAGAAAAAACCGAAGAACCAGCAAAAGAAGAAATTAAAGAAGAAAAACCAAAAGCAAAAAAACAACCTAAAAAGGCAGCGGCTAAGGAAGAAGTTAAAGAAGAAAAGAAAGCCGAAGAAACAAATGAAGAAGAGGCAGAAATGAAAAAAGAAGAGAAAAAAGCCACCTATGGCGTTACATATGATAAAGAAAAACGCGAATGGGTTGTTAAAAAAACCGGGTCGACGCGCGCTTCAAAAAGATGCGCAACAAAAGCAGAAGCCTTGGAAGTTGCAGAAAAACTTTCGGAAGCAAGCGGAGCAAATCTTAGAGTTCATAAGAAAAACGGAAAATTCCAAAAAATTTAATCGACAAACTTAAAAAGCGGCAGATTACTGTCGCTTTTTTATATATTATGTCGAACACATCTTTTCGTCATTCTTAGTTTTTATTTAATTTGACTTTTATGCCTTTCGCGGCTATACTATCTTAATAAAGGCAAACAATGAAACAGCAAAAAATAAACTACATAAAAAAGGTTAACATATACAAAGAAAAGTTTCCTCTTTGGGCAGTTCTTCTGTTCAAATCTGTTTTCATAACTTTCATTATATGTTGCGCCTTTGTTGCTGTTTTCTCTTTTATCTACACCTGCACGCCTGTTGACGGGAAGTCAATGCTTCCAACTCTTAATGTCCAAAAATATGACGACCTTGGCGAAGAAATTGAAAGCGCTCCAAAAGACTCGGTTTACATCAATCGTTTTGCCGAAGCCGACTACAGTGATATAATTGTTATGGTTAACCCGAATGCAAGTTTAAAAAACCGATATGTTATTAAGCGCCTTATTGCAAAAGGGGGCGACAAAGTTGGAATCGGTGCCGTAACAAGTGAATCCAGCCCTGCCTATCGAACCTACAAGGTTTTCTTAATTAAGAAAGGAACAAACGTTGTTGAGGTTTTAGACGAGCCTTATCTTGCAGAAGGAACCGATATGTATTTCTCATTTTGCTATATGAACGAATATCGCAGGGATAACGAGGAGAAATTCCAAGAAATTGAAACAAGTTTTGGAAATGTTTGGTTTTTAAGTGTTGACGAAAACGAACTTTTCTATCTTGGCGACAATCGTCATTTCAGTTTAGATTGCTCAACTTATGGCGCTCAAAGCAAGGAAAATTACGTTGGACGCGTTGACATAATTGCCTATGAAAGTAAAGATCATTTCAGTTATATATTCTTATATTTCTGGCACAAAATTTTTGGTTAGGAGAAAAAAATGAAAATAATTGTAACAACCGACAGCACATCGGACATATCGAAAGAACTTTTGGAAAAGAGAAAAATTTCCGTTTCCCCTCTTCTTGTTAATCTCGGAGATGATGAATATATCGACGGGCAAAACATAACAAACGAGGATATTTTCAGTTATGTTGACAAAACTGGAATTTTGCCAAAAACCGCCGCAAGAAGCATTGAATTCTATAAAGATTTCTTCCAAGAAGCAATGACAAAATATGACGCGGAATATGTTGTTCACATTTCTCTTTCAAGCGAACTTTCGTCGTCCTATTCAAACGCAAAACTTGCTGCCGAGGAAATTGGAAACGGAAAAATTGAGGTTATTAACTCTCTTTCTCTTTCAAGCGGATGTGGGCTTCTTTGTCTTTCTGCCGCCGATAAAATTGACGCGGGTTTAAGCTTTGAAGAAGTTGTTAAACAAACACGCGAGGAAGTTTCAAAAGTTCAAGCATCGTTTATCTTAAACGATTTAAGATATTTATATAAAGGCGGAAGATGCTCGGCGCTTGCTGTTTTTGGTGCAAATCTTTTATCGATTAAACCAAAAATTAAACTTGCAAATGGGAAAATGGGCGTTGACAAAAAGTATATGGGAAAATATGAAAATGTTTTAAGCAAATACACCGATGATCTTTTGAAAGACTACCCTTCTCCAAACCTAACAAGAGTTTATATAACCTACACAACAGAAAACGCCACAGTTAACGAAGTTTTAATTAAAAAACTTCAAGACCGCGGGTTTAAAGAAATCATAACTAATTTTGCAGGCTCAACAATTGCAAGCCACTGCGGAAAAAACTGTCTTGGAGTTCTTTTCCTTTGCGAAAATGAAGTTTAGATTTTAGTTTTAATTTCTGCTCCATTTTGCTTCATTTCTCGTAAATATTTTGCAAGAGATTTGCTTTTGTTTGATTGAACAACTCGATCGCTCAAATAATGAGCGATTTTTGTTTTTAGTTTAATGTTTTCCTCTTCAAGACGAGAAGAGCGCCCCTTAACCTTTTCAAGTTCGCAGGAAAGCGTTTCAATTTTTTGATTTGCAAGAGCAAGCTTTGAAAGTGCATTTCGAAGAGCATTTGAGGCAAATTCGCTTTCGTTTTCAAATTCCTTTGCAGCCGTTTGCGCAGCGCTTCTTTTAACAAGGCGAATAAGTCCAAGAAAAAGGCTGTTAATGTCGTCATCGGAAAGCTTCTTCTCTTCTTGTTTTTTCATAAAAACAACATTATTTCTTTTAATTTCTTTTTCGCCAAGACCTTCTTTTCGAAGCTCTTCCAAACATTCGGAATATAAACTTTTATTCCCGCAAAGAACACTTCGAAATTTATTTTGATATCTAATCATTTTTCCCGCGTCGCCATTTGCCAGGTTTAGGCACGCTTTTCTAACCGAGTTTCCAAGGCATTTTTGACGCAAAATTTCTTTAATAAGTTTTTTTGTTTCGTCATTGGAAAACTTTTTTGCAGCATTAACGTTATAACTGTTGGCGCAAATTTCAAGCTCCTCGGCTCTGCCGACGTTGTTTTTAAGATTATCAACTTCCTGATAGTAGAAATTTCTAACACTATTGGGTTTTCTTCCGGTTTTTTTAGCAAAAATTTTGAAAGCTTCAAGCAAACTTTTGTTTTCATTTTTTGTTTTTTCAACAACTGAAAAAAGTTTTTTAATTTGCGCGTCGTCCCATTTTGAATATTTTTTCATTTTTTCTCCTTTTCAATAGTTGAATTATTAACACTAAAAAAGAAAAATAAACATTTTTAAATTTTTATTGAATAAACTTATGGTATGAACTGCATATTGCATATTTTAAAAGATTTTCCTGTTGCCCTTAAATTTTTTAGCTCCGAAAAAGAAATTTTTTCATGTTGCTCGCAAGAAATTCTTAGCGACGAGCTAAATCTTGAAATAAAAGATTTAAATGATTTAAAAATAAACGTCTATCCGCAAAACACTAAAAAATTTTTGCCATACTCTCTTAAATTTTCCAGCGCAAACGAAAAACTTAAACTTGAAAGCAAATTTGCAAAACTTTTTTCTCTTCCCGAAGAAAATTATATTTTAAAGTTATTTCCGCTTTCTGCTTCGTCAAATGAGTTCGAGGGAAACAAAATTGAAGTTGAAAGCGGAAAAATTAAACGTCTTTGTTTCATGCAAGACATGGCAGGGCGCGCAAAAGTTGAAATTTTTGCCCCAGGAGAAGATTGTCTTTGTCAAACCGAAGAATATTATGTCTATCTTAACAAGGAAAAACGCGAACTTCAAACCGAACTTTTTCTTCTCGATTTTTTTGAATCAATTGCGGCAAATGATTTTGACTATGCAAAAAATTTACTTTCGCCAAAGCTTTCCGAAACTTTAAGCAAAGAAACAATTGAGCAGTATTTTGGAAAATTCGACGACTGCAAAATTGTTAATTACTATTCAAATCCAAGCGTCGTTCTGTTCTTTAAAAACGAAGCAAAAGTTTTTGGCGCAAGTTTCTTTGAATCGAAAATTGTCGATATCTTTGAAATAAATTAGTTTGACATTTAACGCTCTATGTTTTAAACTTAAAGCGTGAAAAATTCAATGTATAGAAAATGCCCAAGATGCGGCGAAAAATGTTTTTCCCACGAAAAATCGTGCCATGAATGCGGTTTAATTTTTGAACGTCTTAACTACACTTCAAACAAAACTGCTAAAAAGCTTATTCTTAAGGGCAACAGACGAGACACAATTCGAACAAACGATTGGCCATACGACGCAAAAAAAACAACCGCTCTTTTGCTTTGCGGTTTTTTAGGTTTCACAGGTGCGCACAATTTTTATCTTGGGAGATTCTTTAAGGGCGCAGTTTCGCTTTTCGGGCTTATTCTCTCGCTTGTTATGGTTATTTTAACAGACACTCTTTATGGAACAAATGTTTGGACATATTTATATCTTCTTGTTATAATTCCCGGTTCATGCGTTTTAATATTTTGGGTGTCCGATTTTTTTGCAATATTTTTTGAAAAATATAAAATCCCGGTTGCAATTGACGAAAATTTATTAAAACTTAAAGAAACAATCGTTGAAAATAAAGAGAAAAAATTAAAGAAAAAAGACAAAAAAATTAAAAATAAAGCAAAAAATAGCGAAAAAAATCAAGAAAATCAATTAAATAATGAAATTATTATTGAAAATAATAATACAGAAGAAAAAAATTAAAGGTGAAATAAAAACATGGAAACTGTTGTTGTTGGAATGAGCGGCGGTGTTGACTCTGCCGTAAGCGCATATCTTTTGAAAGAGCAAGGCAAAAATGTTGTTGCTGTTTTTATGGTTAACTGGGAAGAACAAGACGACGGAGTTTGCACAAGCGAAGCCGACTATGAAGATGTTAAACGAGTTTCTCAAACAATTGGAATTCCATACTACACCGTTAACTATGCAAAAGAATATTACGACAGGGTTTTTGAATATTTTCTTAAAGAATATTCCGAAGGGAGAACGCCTAACCCAGATGTTCTTTGCAATCGTGAAATCAAATTTGGGCCTTTTTTGGAATTCGCAAAAAAAATTGGCGCAGACAAAATTGCAACAGGCCACTATGCAAAAGTTGTTGAAAAAGATGGCAAATTTTATCTTTACAAAGCAAAGGACAAAAACAAAGACCAATCCTACTTTTTAAATCAACTTTCCCAAGAACAACTTGGAAGCGTTATCTTTCCTCTTGCCGAAATTGAAAAGCCGGAAGTTCGCAAAATTGCGGAAAAACTTGAACTTTCCAACGCAAAAAAGAAGGATTCAACGGGTGTTTGTTTCATTGGCGAAAGGAATTTTAGAAACTTTTTGAAGAACTTTTTGCCTGCAAAACCAGGTCAAATTAAAACAACCGACGGCGAGGTTGTTGGAACTCATGAAGGACTTATGTTTTACACGCTTGGTCAAAGACGCGGACTTAATATTGGCGGGAAGAAAGGCGGAAATGGCGAGCGCTGGTTTGTTTTAGATAAGGACCTTAAAAACAATGTTCTAATTGTTTCGCAAGGCGAAGACGATTTGCTTTTTTCAAATGGTCTTTACGCAAAAGAATTCAATTGGATTCCAGAAGTTCCAAAAGAAAAAAACTTTAAATGTTTTGCAAAATTTAGATATCGCCAACCAGACCAAGGCGTTAGCGTTGAAGTTCTTGAGGGGAAAAGAATTAAAGTTGATTTCGACGAAAAACAACGCGCAATAACCCCAGGACAATTTGTTGTTCTTTACGACGAAAACGAACGATGCCTTGGCGGAGGAATTATTGAAAGCTATTTCAAATTAAATTAACCAAAAAATGTATTTTAATCAAAAAAAATAGCAAAAAATGCTATTTTTTTATTTTTTTCGCTATTTTTTGATTTTTTTATTGTTTTTAATTAAATTTTAAATAATTATTTAAAATTATTTTTGTTTAACAACTTCAAAAATTGAAATTGCCGCAGCAACAGAAACATTAAGCGAGTTTATTTTTCCAAACATCGGAATTGTTAAAATTCCGTCGCAATTTTCTTTAACAAGGCGACTAACTCCTTTCCCCTCGCTTCCAAGAACAAGAGCAATTGCGCCTTTCAAATTTGCCTTAAACAAATTTTCGCCCCCAACTTCAACTGCATAAACCCAAACACCATTTTCCTTTAACTCTTCAATTGCGTTTGAAAGGTTGTTAACTCTTGCAATTAAAACATTTGATGCTGCCCCAGCGCTTGTTTTAAGGACTGTTTCGTTAACCGAGCACGCGCGACGCTCTGGAATTATAACGCCATGCGCCCCAGCACATTCTGCTGTTCGAATTATTGCCCCTAGGTTATGCGGATCCTCAACGCCGTCAAGAATAACAACAAAAGGCGCTTCATTTTTTTGCCTTGCTAGTTCAATCATATCTTGAATTGACGAATATTCAAACTCCGTAACTTCCGCAACAATTCCTTGGTGATTGATTTTTCCTTCCGCCTGCGATTTAACTTTTTTTTCAAGAGCCTCGCGTGGCAAAAAATCAATTTTAACATTTTGCTGACGCGCAAGGTCGATAAGCTCTTGCGTTGTTTTATCTTTCAGGTTTTTGTCAATTAAAAGCCTGTTAAAAGTTTTTTCGCTTTTAAGCGCTTCCAAAACTGCAATTTTTCCATATATAATCATAAATTTTCCTCCATCGAAATTTTTGCAATTTCGCTTGCTCTTTCATTTTGACCGGTTAAAAATAGATATCCCAAAACCGCTTCAAATGCTGTTGCCTTTTTATACTCAATTTGCGACGAACTTTTAACCGCGTGACTTCTATGGTTCCTAGCGCGAAGCGCAATTGATTTTTCGTCCTCATTTAACGAATCAAAAATTTTATCAAACGCCTTCGCTTGAGTTTTTGCGCAGCAAATTTTTGAGGATTCAAGATGAAGTTTATTCGCCGGCAAATCGCGTGCCTTTAAAATGCTTTTGCGAACAAAAAGAGTGTGGAAAGCATCGCCAACCGAGGCAAGCGAAAGCGGGTTAAGTTCAACAATTTTTTCCTTTTTAATTTCTTCCATATTCTTGATTATACCCTTTTGATTAAAAAAAACAAAATGTCTTATTATTCTTTCTTTTATTTGCTTCAAATTAGTCATTTTCAACGCAATTTCGCTCATAAGATATGCAGAAACCCACAAAAAGTTATCCACATTTCCACAAATAAATAATTATTCACAACTGCTTATAATTATAAATTTTTATTCATTTTTGGTGGATTTTGCCAATTATTGAATAAGTTATCCACATTTCCACATATTTTTAAGGCAAATTTTCAAATATTGCTATATTAGGGCGTTTTAAGCAAGGCGTTTATGTTGACAACTTTTTGGTTTTGCCTTTTCTTAAAAATGAACAACATTTTTTACAAAATTAAAACCTAAATATAGTTAAGGTTTTGTGCTTAAACACGACATCTTGGATGAATAATATTCATAAAATGTTATGCCAATTCTATTGCCAACCTCTCCCGTTTAAAAGACCGCGCTTTATGTTTTTTGTCCGTCAAACTTAAAAAGAAAACTTATAATTTTTTGGTGCTCATTTTAAGTTTAGTATAAAAAAAATCGCAAGCCATTAAGCAAGCGATTTTCAATTGTTTCTTGGTTTAAATTTTCTTTGTTTCAATTTCTTTTAAAACTCTTGCAAGGAAATCTTCAAGTTTCAAGCCCGAAGCATTTTCGTTTCCTCTTCCACGAATTGAAATTGTTTTTGTTTGAACTTCGTTATCTCCAACAATAATCATATATGGAACTTTCAAAAATTGTGCTTCACGAATTTTATATCCAATTTTTTCGTTTCTGCCGTCAAGTTCAACGCGAACACCTTTTTCTTCAAACGCTTTTGTAACTTCTTTTGCATATTCAATCGACGCGTCGGAAATGTTCATAACGCGAACTTGAACTGGGGAAAGCCAAAGAGGGAATGCTCCGGCAAAATGTTCTGTTATAATTCCAATAAAACGTTCGAAAGACCCTAAAATCGCACGGTGAATCATAATTGGGGTTTTCTTATCACCGTTTTTGTCGATGTAGGAAAGATTAAATCGCCCTGGGAGTTGGAAATCAAGTTGAATTGTTCCCATTTGCCATTCTCTTCCCAAGCAATCTTTCATTTTAATATCGATTTTTGGGCCATAGAAAGCGCCGTCACCTTCGTTAACGCGGTAGTTTCCTTTTCCGCAAATTTCGTCCAAAACTTTGCGAAGATCGTCTTCCGCCTTGTTCCATGTTCCAATTTCTCCCATGAAATCGGCTGGGCGAGTTGAAAGCGTAAGTTGATATGGAAGCCCAAAAACTCCATACATTTCGTTTGCAATTTCCAAAATTGCTTTAATTTCGCTTCCAATTTGTTCTTCGGTTACGTAGTTATGCGAATCGTCTTGGCGGAACATTCTAACACGGAAAAGTCCGTTAAGTTGCCCAGATTTTTCATTTCTATGGATAACATCAACGTCGTTAAAACGAAGTGGAAGATCTTTATAACTTCTCATTTTCGAGTCGAAAACTTTAATTGAATTTGGGCAATTCATTGGTTTAAGCGCCTGTTCTTTTCCGTCGCTGTCTTCAAGAACAAACATATCTTCTTTATAGTGGTCCCAATGTCCCGAAGTTTTCCAAAGAGCACTGCTGTTAAGTTGAGGGCCAGAAAATTCTTGATAGCCGCGTTTTTTATGTTCGCCGCGCCAATATTCAATTAAGGTGTTAAGCATTGTGAAGCCGCGTGGAAGCCAATATGCCATTCCAGGAGCAGTTTCATCGAAGAAGAACAGTTCTTGTTCTCGCCCAATTTTTCTGTGGTCGCGTTTTTTTGCTTCTTCAAGCATATTCAAATAGTCTGCTAATGCTTTTTTATCTTTGAAAGCGTAAACATAAATTCTTTGAAGCATTTTGTTCTTTTCGTTTCCGCGCCAATATGCACCGTTAACTTTTGCAACTTTAAAGCCATAGTTTTGAAGTTTGCGAGTATTTTCAACATGAGGACCGCGGCAAAGATCAACAAAATCTTCGCCAAGATAGTAGATTGAAATTGGTTCATTTTCTGGAAGTTCGTTAATAAGCTCAATTTTATATGGGTTGCCTTTAAAAAGTTCAAGAGCCTTTTCTTTTGGAACAACTTCTCTAACAAAGTCCTCGCCTTTGTTAATTATTGAAGTCATTTCCTTTTCAATTTTTTTCATGTCTTCTGGAGTGAACGCATTGTCAACATCAAAATCATAATATAGCCCGTCGGCAATTGCAGGCCCAATTGTTAATTTTGCGTTTGGATAAAGTTTTAAAACAGCCTTTGCTAAAACGTGCGCAAGCCCGTGTCTGCCAATCATTTCGTCATTCATTTCTTCTTTTTCCATACTTTTTTCCTCTTATAATAAATTTACACCAACCGCGCAAAGATGTCAATTTTTTTATGAAAAATTTCAAAAATTGTGTTTAGTAATGCATTAGATGCAAATAGACTTACAAATTTAACATCAATTTCTTTTGGAAATTTCAACACAAGTAATGTTACAGATATGTCATGCATGTTCTCTAACTGCCGAGTTTTAACCTCGCTTAATCTGTCGTCTTTTGACATGTCAAGGGTTACAAACACGGATAGTATGCTTGGCGGTTGCTCTGCTTTAACCGAAATCAAAACTCCAAAGGCAATTGGAAGCACGGCGGTTGATTTGCCAACAAAAACGGGCTATTTGTGGGTTGACCAAGCGAACACAAATAACACATACACTCAAATAAACTCAATAAATGTTGGAAAAACTTTAATTCTTAAAGCAAATTAAGAATTGGCAAAATTTTTGAACCAAAAACAGCCACGTTATGTGGTTGTTTTTTTGTTTATTTAAATTCTTATAATAAATTTTTAGTTTAGAATATTTTTTATCTTCCGGCATTTTCGGGGAGAATTGAAACGCGATTTTCGAAGATTTGCGAAATTAAGGTTAAGGCGCAATTGTTTTCGAAGGGGCTGCAATAGACATTGATTTTCTTTGGGGAAAGAGCAATTAAGGAAGTTACCAAGCCAACTTCCCCGCTTTCTTGTTCGAGGTTTGCAAGCGGGCATTGTTCGGGCTGGATTTCGTTGAAACTTTCGTCGCAAAGTTTAAACTCGTTTCCTTCTTTAACAACATTGATTGTTCCGCGCGAAATTTCGATGTTATCTATTAGGAATTTAAGAAGGTCGAGAAAGGTGTCGCTGCAAAGAAGGTAGGAGGCGTTGTCGTTTGCAAGTTGAATTATTTCAAGCCATTTTGTTCGAAGTTGTTTAAGGCGAAAGTTATAGAAGGCTTCAAGGTTAAGTTCATTTCCAATTTTAAGCGAACGAGAAACTATGTATTTATCTGTTTCGCGGTCGAAAGCGACGAGGGCTTTTTTGAAGGCTTGGAAGCTTATTTCGTTTTTAACGGGAATTTTCAAGTTATCTTCAACGAATTCAAGTTTGAAGAAAGTTGAAATTGCGTCTGAAATCACGTCGGTTAAGAAAAAACACACCCGAGGTTTTTCAATTTCGTCGCAAGCAACAACAATGTTATTTCTCCCGTTTTCCGCATATGAAGTTAAAACTGCGTTAGTTTCCGCGATTGTGTTTTTAAGTTCAAAAAAAATTTGGTTTGAAACTTTTTCGTTTAGAGTTGAAAGTTGAAATTCAAACATTTTATCTTTTTTCTTATTGCATAATTTGAGCCAAAGCGCAGCAATAAAAAACCCTTGCATTGTATTTTATGCAAGGGAAGAAATTTTAACCGCGGAAATGTTATTTTGCAACATCCAAGGTTTTGATCACAGTGTTAACAAGTTCATTAACAAATTTATACGACTCAACTGCGCTTTCCATTGGGCGCGAAGTGTCAAGTTTTGGAACAGAAGTTCCAAAGCAAACAAGGTTTCTGTCGAGTTTAACAAACAATTGCAAGGAATAGCTTTTTCCAATGTTTGTTGCAACATCCATTATGTTAACAAAAACATTTTTCCCATAAATTTTAACTGCTTTATGGTAAACAGGTTTCATGCTTGATGTTTCCGAAACGGCATAGTCGGCTGCGTTCTCTTTGATGTAGTCGTTAATTCCTTTAACATCTCTGTTATTAAGTTCAAGGCGGTTAAGTTCCTCGTTAAGTTCTGCAATAAATTCCCCAGAACTTTCGCCGTAGTCAAACATACTTACAACATCAAAACCTTCGTTTCTTTCAATTGCGAAGCCATAGATGCAAGGAACAAGTTCCGTTGAAAGAATTGAGAAATCTCTATATCTTTCTGGTTTAATAATTCTCCAACCGTCTGGTTTAACGAATTGATAGCGTTTTTGTGGCATAATTCAAACTCCTTTTATTTGATTATATTATTACACAAAAAAAAGTATTATCCAAACATTTTAAAGCAATTTAAGAAATAAAACGAGCCGCTGCCCGTTTCATTCTCCATAGCCTTGCCTACACGAAAAAGGCAAATATCTTTTCTCTTCATAAACTTTCCGCGCATCGAAGAACTTCGCATATTCCTTTTCGCAAAGTCGAAGCGATGTTCCGTCAAGCGGGTGGCGATAGAAATATGTTGCTCGGTTTTCGTTTTCCTCGCCTTTTGTTGGCGCTTGCCCAGTGCAAAGGAACGTCGTAAATCCGTTCGCCTTCAAAAATTCATTGTTTTGACTTTGTGCTTTATGGTTCCCTCCTGGGTAGCAATATATGTTTGTTTCTCCAACATATTTTCCAATTTCGTTTTGCCATTTTCTTAAATCTTCCCTAAACTGCCCTGCGCTTGCATAGGCGCAATTGAAATGGGAATAGCTGTGACACCCAAAGCGGTAGCCCTTTTCTTTCAAGAGCGCAACAAGATTTTTTAAACTTTCTTCTTCTTTTTCAAGTTTTTCGCCTGAAAGATATGTCCCTTCAAAAACGCGATGCCCAAATGCGCCGTTATACCCAGTTACGCACAAAATTGCTCTCGCACCGTTAAAGGAAAAATCCGGATTTTCTTCAATAAACTTTTCAAGAATTGTAACCCCGTCGCGCTCTTGCGTGAACTGCTGCTCCTCGCAACTTGTGTAATCCCAAATTTCGCCGTCCTTTTCAACAATTTTTTCAACAATTCCTCTTTCGCGCGTGTCATAAGTTAAATCGTCGAAACTAAGAACAATTGGCTTTTTCCCATTTAAATCAACGTCTTTCTTTTCGTGCCATTTTCCATTTTCAAAAGCGTAAACATCTTCAATGTTAACAAGAACATAACCGCGCGAATGCCATTCCTCTAAAATCTTTTTAAACTCACTTGCTGTTAAATGATCTCGGTCGAAACAACGTCGCAATCTGTTCGCCTTGCAATATGCCCGCTCTGGGCTGTAAACAAGTTCGTGGGAAAAGAAATGGGCAACCCCCGCTTCTTCCGCTTTTGCAATGTCAATTTTCCCAAAATTCAAGATGGTTAACACACATAAAAACGCTATAACTGCCGCCAAAAGTTTTTTCTTCATTCTTTTAGTGTTCCAATAAAAATTTAATTTATGTTTATTCTTTTAAAATGTTGACTAAAAAAAAAGATTGTGCTAAAATTCAAAATGTCAGTTGAAAAGCTTTGTGGAAAAACTCTCTCAAACGCGCACCCAAAGCCTTTCAAATGGCGAATCGAAAAAGAAAAATTGGAGAAGTACCCAAGTGGTCGAAGGGGCTCCCCTGCTAAGGGAGTAGGCTTGTAACAGGGCGCGAGGGTTCAAATCCCTCCTTCTCCGCCAGTAGTGAATAATACGAACAAGAAGGATATCTTTGAGTTCGTATTTTTTCATTTAGAGTTCTTTTCAGTAATTTATCCATTATCTTTTATAAACTAAAACAAAACACCTTGCATCTAACAAGGTGTTTTTTATTGTATAACTCCTATTTATCTTTTCCGTTCGTCCGCCCTATCGTAGCAGAATTTGGTTGCAGATGTAAATGGAAAAAATTATTGCTTAAACAGTTAAACATAAGCAATAGGCTTTCAAATCTGTTTTTCTCTTTTAAACAACTTCAACAGCGATAAAACTTTTTGACTAAATTTTTAAAAGTGGTATCATATCTTTATTAGAAGGAGAAAAAAGATGGAGGAATTAAAAAACTTCTTTAAAAAAGTTAAATGGGACAGCATTTTAATTGCTATTTTAACAATTGCAACAGGAATTCTTTGTGTTGCTTTGCCCGGTTCAACAGGCGATGTTTTATGCATTGTTTTTGGCTCTTTTCTTATTGCTATGAGCATTGCACTTTTCATTCGTTATTTCAGTGTTGGCCGTTTGCTTGGAACTCACCTGCTTGTTTGCTCGGCGGTTATGTTAATTTTAGGACTTTTTTGTTTGATCTATCCAAACGCAATTCAAGGAATATTAACAGTGTTTTTCGGTCTGTTTATTGTTATTGATTCAATTTCAACCCTTTCCGAAAGTATTTATTGCGCAAAGGCGCAAATTAAAGGTTGGCCGGTTCTTTTTGTTTTGTCAATTTTAACAACTGTGCTTGGAATTGCTGTTATGTTTTCAACCTTTGAAACTGTTATGATTTTTGCCGGCTGCTCTCTTATCATTGAAGGCGTTAAGCGTTTTGTTTTAACATTGTCGTTCAGCCATAAAATTCGTCAAGCAAAGAAGGAAATTAACAAACAGCTTGACAAGGAAAACGACATCATTATTGAATAAAACTTTTTATTGTTTTGCTTTTAAAAGATAAATGTAAAAATATTTTGTAATAATTAAATTATTGAAGAAATAAATATAATTAAATATATTTTTAAAATAAATTTTTAATTTTTTTAATTAAAAATAAATTAAATAAAATAATATTTAAATAAAAACTAAAATAATTATTAAATAAAATAGATATCATAAAATAAAAAACTAGGAAAATTCCTAGTTTTTTAAATTTCGCGAGATAAATCAATTCCTTCTTTAAACCCGCATGGGTTTTTACATTTATAGCCAGAGGTGCATCTTGCTCCATTATTATATTTTTCAAGCATAGATTTAATTTCTCCGTCGGTTGTTTTTTCAATATATTTTTCAAGAGTGTTTTTTGTTTGATTTGCAATTTCAAGTTGGGCGCAAGTGCAAAGTCTTTCGCGAACTTTAAGAATAAAACTTTCCGGCGTTCCTCTTTCATAAATTTGAACAAGCTGGCCTTGCGGGGTTATTGCATCAACTTTTCTCATATCCTCAAGCCACATTTCTTTAAGCGGGCTGTTTTCAATTATTTTTGGAACATAATAGTTTTTCTCTTTCAAATTTCTAAACTCATAGTTAAGAGTTCGATGTCGTTGCGCTTGGGCAAGCGAAGCAAAAGAGCCTTCATAGGAAGTTGAATAAACATCTCCAAAGTATTCTACCCTATCTTTCTTTGCAAACAAACTGAAATCTCTTTGCTCGCCAAACTCGGCAAGTTTTTCGTCAACAAGCCCTTCTTTTTCAATTTTTTCACAAAAGGCTTTTGCGGTTGGTTTTAATGCTTCCAAATATTCGTTTGAATTTTTGTCTATGTTTTTAAGCCAACAATAAATGTAGTTAAGTTGGCGATAGGAAACAGTGTAGGCAAGAGAAGTTGGCGTGAAAACCGAAGTGAAATATCTTGCATTTTCTTGCGCTAGTTTTTGAACTCGATTGCCGGCAAAATATGGCTGATTCCCATATTTTTGAATTATTAACTTTTCAAAAATTCCAACCCACTTTTCAAAAAGATTAAGTTCGTTTCCTTCAAGAATCATCTTAGTGTAGCGTGCGCTTTTTTCGCTTGTTGTGTAAACTTTTTCGTTGTTCAAAAGCATTGCAAACATTTTTGGAACATCTTCCAAATATAAGGTAACATATTCGTGGTCGAAAACGCTGTGATGTCCGCTTTCTTTTGTTGTTTGCGCACGCTTAAGTTTCTTTTCAAGCGGCTGATTTAAAATTGTGTCAATTGTTGAAGGCATATAACAAATTCCCGCAACTTCTCCGCTTAATTTGTTAAAAAACTCTTTTTTATTTTCCCCATCTTTATATGGCGCTGTTGCAGCCAAAATTTTAATTTCCATTTTTTCTCCTTTTTCAATTGTAATTATATTTTCTTTTTGATATAATTTCAAAGACAAAAATTTTATTAAAGGAATAAGCAAAATTTATGACAAACCTTAACCTATACAAAATTTTTTGCGCGGTTGCAAAAGAAAAAAACATTTCCCGTGCAAGCGAACAACTTTACGTTTCCCAGCCCGCCGTTTCCTTTTCAATTAAGGAACTTGAAAAGGAGCTTGGACAAAAACTTTTTGAAAGAAAAAGCAAAGGGGTTGAACTAACTTCCTTTGGAAAACTGCTCTACGCAAACATTGGAAGCTGCATTGAAAAATTTGACGAAGCAGAAGCACTTGCAAAAAGATTTAGCAAACTTGAAGAAGGGATGATACGAATTGGCTCTTGCTCGTCTAATATGAACCAAGTTTTGCTTAACTATCTTTCGGCTTTTGCAAAGAAATTTCCTAACATTCAAATTATTATGGAACGCGGTTCGAAAGAAAACTTGATTAGCAAACTTGAAAGCAACAATTTAGATTTAATTTTTGTTGATAAAACAAACAAAATTGACGACTTTAAAATTGTTAAACAGTTTAACGTTGAGTATCAACTTATTGGAAACGCAGAATATAAAAAGAAGTTTAGCAGCGAAAACTTGGACATTAAAAACTTCCCAATAAGCGATTTAATGCTTCCAAGCATAAACAACGGCTCGCGCCAAACTCTCGACCGTTTCTTTGAAAAACATCAAATTAAACTCAATCCCAAATATGAACTTGACAACTATATTTTGCTTTATGAGTTTGTTAAAAAAGGCTTTGGAATTGCGTTTGTTAGCGTGGACTACTATAAAGACGCTGTTCAATCTGGCGAAGTTCAAGTTATTTTCCCAAACTTTTCGCTTTGCGCAAGAGAAATTGTTTGCCTTTCAAACAAGCAAACATCAAACCCCGCCTTGGAAAAACTTCTTCAAATTATTAACGAAAAATAGGACGAATTTTTGTTCGTCCTTTTTTATTTTTCCATTCCGTTTTCGCGAAGAATTTTTCCAATAAAACTGTCGGAGTTCTTGCTTGGCTTTTGCGCAGGGTCATAATAAAATCCAAAATTTTCTTCAAATTTTTTAACTTTTGCGCAAAGTTTGTTAAAATCCGTTTCTTTAAGTTGCATTCCAGAATATGTATAGTAATCGTAACTTGTTGTTTGGTCATAGTTTTCATAACTGACTAAAACACCCGACCCGCAAACAAGTGCATTTGCATCGAAAACACCCATGTCGCAATCGAACTTTGCCTTATTAACAGAAAACAATCTTTCACCGTTGTTTTTAACAAAAGTTATGTTAATTTGATAGTCTTTTTTTGTTGTTAAAAGTGCGCCAGAAGGATAGAATTTTGCAGACGACTCCTCCCCATTGAAATAGTTCACATTTGGGTCGACATATTGAATACAGACCTCCGAGTTAGTGTTAAACAAACAATTTTTCCCGCTGTAATAAAAATGTTTGTTTTCTGTTTGTGATAAATAATTCATACATTTTCTCCTTTCATAAACCATTTTATCCCACAAGTGATATATTGTAAATTACAAAAAATTTATTTATGATATAAATTTTACTTATAATACTCACATAAATCTAAATTGAATCATAAAAGAAGTTATGTTCAAAGTTCAAAACACAAATTATTTTCAAATTCCTTTTTTAACAAGACCTTTTGCAATTGCCAAGATTGCTGGGGGCGAAGAAAGCAAGGAAACTCACGGCTTTGTTAAGTTTTTCTCATGCAAAGATGGGGTTTTGGTTTTAAGTGAAATTTCCAATCTTCCAAAAACAGAAACAAACTTTTTTGCAATGCACATCCACGAAAACGGCGAATGCGACGGTGATTTTTCTTCCGCGGGCGGGCATTATGGCGAAGGAACGCACCCGCTTCACTCTGGCGACCTTCCTCCCCTTCTTTCTGCAAGCGGAACGGCAATTTCGCTTGTTTTAACAAACAGATTCACTCCAAGCGAAATAATTGGCAAGTCGGTTATAATTCACGACGGTTATGACGATTTCACAACTCAGCCTTCCGGAAACTCTGGAGCAAGAATTGCCTGCGGGGTTATTAAAAAAGCTTAGCAAAACAAGCCGTTTTTTAATTCCTTGACATTTTTCTTAAAAGAAAATAGACTAATATTAGGGAAGACAAATGACAAAATTATCTTGGCATGAAGAAGAAGTTCCAAAGGATTTACAAATTAAGCAGGTTTATGGTGTTCTTTTTTCAAACGACAAAAGAATTCTTTTGATGAAGAAAATGCTTAACGGAAAACCTTTCTTTTCGCTTTCGGGCGGAACACCAGAAGTTTTCGATGAAAACCTTGTTGCAACACTTAAACGTGAACTTCTTGAAGAAATTAACACAACAATTGACAAGCCAATTTATCTTGGCTATCAAAAGGTTGACCTTGAAAACGGCGAAAAGCCCTTTGCGCAAGTTCGAATGGTTGCTAAAATTTTGAAAATTGGAAAGCGTCAGCCCGACCCAGATTCCGGCATAACCTATGAAAGACTTTTAATTCCCCCAAAAGATGCCGAAAAAACTCTTAACTGGGGCGACATTGGAAACCGAATTATAGAACTTGCAACCCTCACGGCAAAAGAAAATTTTGAGTTTGAAAAAGCAAACGAAAATCAGGAATATGTTTAGGCATAACTTTTTGTTGTGCTTTTCTTTTTTATAAAAATATGATAAAGTTTTAGAGAGGGAATATGAAAAAGCCATTTATTGGAATTGTTTCGAAAAACATTGATTACAGTTGCGAGGCCGATGTGTATCATTGGTCTTTTCAAAGGATAAGCGACCCGCTTAGGCGCGTTATTTACGACTGCGGCGGGCTTGCAATTGCAATTTTGCCACAAACTCTTCGCGAAAATTTTAACAAAAAAGACGAAAGCGAAATCACACTTTTAACCGAGCAAGAAAAAGCTGACTTAATTGAGTGTTTACAACTTTGCAGTGGAGTTATTTTGCAAGGCGGAATTGCGTCACACAACTATGAAGAATTTGTTGCAAAATATTGCTATGAAAACAACATTCCTTTAATTGGAATTTGCGCAGGATATAACAACATAATTCGCGGGCTTGGAGGAAAGGCAGAACTTATTTCAAACCCAGAAAGACATAATCGCGAAGACCTTGTTTATGCCCACGGTTGCAAAATCGTTGACAAAGACAGTTTATACTACTCTATTGTAAAAGAAGAAAACTTTGAAGTTAACAGCCTCCACACCTACATTGGCACGCAAATTCCAAGCGAACTTTCCGTTGTTGCCGTTTCGGACGATGGCCAGGCGGAAGTTGTTGAAGCAAAGAACAAGAGATTTTTCATTGGAATTAAATATCACCCAGAACTTCTTGCAAAAATTGATGAAAAACAAAAACGAATTTTTGAAAGATTTGTTGATGAATGTAAAAATTAGGAAAGGAGAGAAAAATGCAAAACAAGGTTAAACAATTTAACGAAAATATGCCATGCCACAGAAAGCCAGCCCCAACTTTTGCGCGTCTTTTAGACATTCAAAGTGAACTTGGTGAACTTTCAAAGGAATATCTTAAAGCAACGAGATATGGAACAGAAGATTTTTCTGTTACTGAAGATTTTAAAATGGAATTTGGCGACGTTTTATACTCTCTTCTCGCTCTTGCAAACGAACTTAATATAAGCGCAGAACAATCGCTTGACATGGCTCTTGAAAAATACTCCGCGCGAATTAACAGCAAAAATAACATGGGAAGCGGAAGATAATGATATAAAAAATAAGTTTTTGTCTTAAAAATCTTGTTGAGCGGCGCAGAATCGCTGCCCTGCTGACATATAGACAAAAACTTAATAACGCTTATATTTAGTTAAACTTGATAATAAAAAAAAGAAACCTAGCCTTTTTGTTAAGTTTCTTTTTTAAAATTATTTTTGTTCAATTTTGTATGCTTGTTTTGTTGTTTCGTCAATTCTAACTTTGTCGCTTATTCCAACACCTGCAACAACGTAGATTTCGCTGTCGGATGCAAGAACTGGAATAGTGTCGCGCTGACGAAGAGGAATTTTCTTTTGGGAAAGATATGTTTTAAGTTTTTGTGTTCCGCCGCCAAATTTTGTTATTTCGTCGCCCTCCCTTCTGAAACGCCAGGAAACATTTTTTGGAAGTTTTTTTGCGTCGATAATTAAATTATCTTCGGAAATTTGTGGATTATTTGTTTTCTTAACAACAAGTTTTCCAAATCCGTCAATCATAAATGTTCCGCATTTGAATTCAAGATTTAAAACCTTAACTTCTTTTTGCTCATTTGTTAATGTAATGTAATCATATTCTTTATGCGCCAAAACATCCATTGGAAGTTTAACTTTCGCTCCGTTTTGACCGTTTATTGCAAGGTTTTTAATGATTTCAATATGTTTTCTTTCAATGTCCTTATAAATTCCAATCATATCAAGAGCTTTGAAAACAAGACGAGAGGAAAGCGAAGGTGCGCCAAGGAAACATGCGCAAGGAATTTTAACTGTTTTTGGATTTTCCAAAATTAAGGCTTCGGTCATAACTTGGCTTGAAATGAAATTATCGTCTTCTTTGCAAGCGTTTGCGAAAGAATTAAGAGCCTCAACGGCATTTGGAAAACGAGAAACAATTAAAGGCATAACCTTGTTTCGAATGTAGTTGCGTTGATAAACATCTTCTTTGTTAGTTTCGTCTTCAACAAAAGCAATGTCGTTATCATTTATATATCTTTGAATTTCGCTGCGTTTTGTTTCAAGCATTGGACGAATGTAGATTCCGCGTTTTTCATATTCCATTCCTCTTGCCCCGGAAAGACCTGAACCGCGCAAAAGGTGGAGCAAAATTGTTTCGGCTTGGTCTTCGGCGTGATGCGCCAAGGCAATTTTATCAACAATTCCTTTTTTAACAAGCGATTCAAAAACTCCATAGCGAGCTTCGCGAGCCGCTGTTTCAATTGATTGGTTCTTTTGCTTTGCAAGAGTTGCAACATCAATTTTAAACTTATATGCGCGAATATGATTGCGTTTGCAATAACTCATAACAAACATTGCGTCGTCGCCGCTCGTTTCGCGAAGAGAATGGTCAATATGAATTGCAACAACCTCAAAATCAAGTTCGTTTTGCAATGAAGAAAGATAATGCAAAAGAGCCATTGAGTCTCTTCCCCCGCTAACAGCAACGCCAATTGTGTCGCCGCGTTTAATTAAGTTAAGCTTTTTAATGTTTTCTAAAATGTGTTCCATAGTTTTTCCTTTTTTTGTGACGAGATATATTATAAATGATAAAAATAATATTTCAAGAGATATTTACTCATTTTTTATAATTTTTTGTTGAAACAATAAATATTTTTTGTTTTGAGGTTATTTTTTTAGATAATTTACAAATTTTCAAAAGGTTTTCGACATTTTGTTTCATTTGTTTACATTATTCGATTTTATTTGCAAAATTATTTTGGCAAAAATATTCATTTTAAAATAACTTTGTGCTACCCTTTAATTATCGGCAAGATGCCAAATTAGGAGGGCAAAAAATTGAGCGAAGAAAATTCGAAAACAAAAATTTTTATTGCAGATTGCAATGCAGAACTTAGAAAAAATATCATTGAAACATTTAAAAAAGAAAAGAACTTTGAAATTGTTGGGGAAAGCGGCGACGGGCTTGAAACCTTTGATTTATTAAAAAAAGTTAATGCAGACATATTAATTATGGATCTTGTTTTGCCAGGATTAGATGGATTTGCTTTAATTGAAAACATATCAAAAACAAACGAAATTATGAAAAAGCCAAAAGTTGTTATAACATCTTCTCTTGCACACGAAGGTTTTATTAACAAAGCAATGCAACTTGGTGTTAACTATTTCATGATTAAACCAATTAACGAAAATGTTTTGCTTGACAGAGTTAAAGAAGTTTGCGCGGAAAAAACAAAACAAATTTCAACAGTTTTTTCAAAAGATGTTACAATTGAAAACGCAAGCGAAAAATATAAAGCAAAAATTATTGAAGAAAAAATAACCAACATTTTCATAACCGTTGGAATTCCAGCGCACATTAAAGGCTATCAATTCTTGCGCGAGGCAATTAAACTCGCAATTGACAACCCAGAAATTATCAATTCAATAACAAAACAACTCTACCCTGCAATTGCCGAGAAATTTGAAACAAGCGCAAGCAAAGTTGAACGCGCAATTCGCCACGCAATTGAAGTTGCATGGAACCGCGGAAAAATTGAAAATATTAACTCAATTTTTGGACTTAGAGTTTACAGCAGCAACGAAAAGCCAACAAACGGCGAGTTTATTGCTCTTGTTGCCGACAAAATGATTATTGAAGGCGCTTAATATTTCTATATAGAATGTTATATCTTGTTAAAGCATTATAAAATTATTATTTTTAACATTCTTGGTGCTAGATTTTAACAACGATGTTAAAAGAGTATAATGTTGAAAGTTTTTAGTAAACTAACAAATTTTTCAAAAACACCTTAAAATTAAAAAATTTTTTCCTTTTATTCTCATAAAAAAACAAGGCGAACATTGCCTTGTTTTTTTTAAATGTTTTAATTACTTATTTTCGTTTTCTTTCTTTTCTGCTTCGTCAAGAAGTTGATAGTATTTGTCGAAAACGCGAATTGCTGTGTCTTCGTCTTTTTCAACAACAAGAACTGTGTTCCCGTCTTCGTCATAATCTGCAAGGAAAACAATTGCTTCGTCGTCGGCAACGCCTTCAAGTTCGTCAATTGGTTTTAAGATTGCATAAATTTTGTCGTTATCTGGAATAACTGCAACTTGTTCGAATTTAACTTCTCTGTCATCTTCGTCGAAAAGAGAAATTGGTTCATCATTGTTTTCGTCAAGCAAGATGTCCAAAAGATCTAAATCTTCTTGTTTTGTTTCGTTTTTTGCCATTTTAATAACCTCCAATAAATTTATATTTAAAATAGTTTAGCGTCTATTTAAATAACTTTCTAAAATAAGCGCGGCGGCAACCTTATCGATAACCTGCTTGCGTTTTTCGCGGCGCATTCCCGATTGAATTAACATTTCCTCCGCTTCAACAGATGTTAGGCGTTCGTCAACATATTCAATCTCAAGTTCGCACATTGCTTTTAATTTTTCCCCAAATTCTCGAGTTTTAAAAGCCCTTTCTCCTTCCGTTCCGTCCATGTTCATTGGAAGCCCAATAACAATTTTTGAAACTTCTTTTTCTTTTGCAAGGTTTTTAAAAAATTCAAGGTCAATTTCTTCGCCCTTTCTTTTATATGTTTCATAGGGAGAAGCAATTGTTAAAAGCAAGTCGGAAAAAGCAATTCCAATTCGAACTTCGCCATAATCAAGAGCCATAATTCTTCCGCGCTTCACGGTGTTATTATTGCATAAAAAAAACTTTTATGCAAATGTTTGGCATAAAAGTTTTTTAATTTAAACTAAGCGGCTGGTTTAATTTCCCAAGTTATAATAACAATTCCAGTAACACTGTTTGCGCTTTCGTCCGACCAGCGTGAAGTTTTTCTGTTTTTCAACTTCAAAGCAACTTGGTAGGTTCCTGCTTCGGTTGCTTTTGCTGTGTAGCCATTTCCTGTTATAACGGTCCATTCTTCTGTGTCAACTACTGCAACTTTTTCAGTTCCGTCTGCAAAGAATTCTTCAATTTCTGGAACATCAACAACGTTTATGTTGTTTTTATCTTGGAAGAATCCGTTAAGTCCTTCAACTGCTGTAAGATATGGCGCTTGCCCTTCTTCATATGTCCAACCTGTTGTTGAACCGATGTTGAATCCCATTTCTTGGAATGCTTTAACGCCAACTGTTGATTTAATTTCGTCGTTTGTTAAGTATTTAACAACTTGACCATTATATGAGATTAAAGCTTTCGATTCTTTTGCTGTAACTTCGCCTTCGCTTGGGTTTTTGTTAATTAAAACATTGTTAACATTTCCAAGCTTGTTGCCCTTGTTTGCCCAAGATGTAACCCAGTTAACAAGACCTTCGCGAGTGTTCGATTTTGATTCGTAGTATGCTTTTCCACCTGAAAATTCGCATGCCATATAGCATTTTTCAATTTTTGCTGGATCTCTTATTTCAAGAGCAAGACCTGCAAGTTCGGAAGTTTCGCTTGCTGCTTCCAATTTCATTTTTGTGTAGCAGTTTTCAATTGCACCACCGTCGCTGTTTGATGTGAATGCCATATAAACTGCAAATCCACCAACTTTGTTTCCTTTGATTGTTCCAATGTTATAGCATTCGCTAACTTTTCCAACAAGATATGGAGCAAAGCCTGATGCTGTGCTGCATTCAATTGAAATGTTCGTGAAAGACTTTTCAATAACGCCTGTTGGAGTTAAGTATGCAACGAATCCGCCTGCAAGTTGGCTTCCTTCTGCATTTGATCCAACAATGATGCCCATTGAACCGCCTTCTTCTGCTCCAACCGAGCAACCACGAATTGTTCCTGCGTTAATTGCTGCAATTCCGCCAAAGTATGCACGGCAAGTTGATTGGTCTTCAATTTTTTTCTTAAGAATTAAACTGTTTTCAATAAGACCTGTGTTATATCCAACAATTCCACCAAAATATTTTGCAGTTGATGTTCCCTCTTGTCCTTCAACGATACTTGAAGGGTTAACAGTTTTTCCTGTTATAACAAAGTAGTTATGAACTTCAATTCCGGAAATTGTTCCGTGATTGATTGCTGCAACGGAACCTGCAAAAACGTTTCCGCCTTCTTTGTTTGATTTAATTGTGTTAATAGCGGAACCAGTTGAATCGATGTTTGCCTCGCCAAGTGTGCTTGAAATGATTCCATAGTTAACACCAACGAATGCACCACCATAGGTTGCGTCTTCAATTGTTATGTTTTTAACAACGCAATTTGTTATCTTGCCATAGCTAATTCCAGCAATTGCGCCCGCATATTCAACGCCTTTAACTGAAACGCCAACAACTGTTAAATTTTTGATTTCCGCTGTTGTGTTAAGTTGTCCGAAAAGACCTGCATAGGCAAGGTTTTCGCCTTCATAAACAAATCCTTCTGGCATTGTGATTGTGTGTCCTGCGCCGTCAAATGTTCCGCAGAATGTAAACTTTCCGCCGCCAATTGGTTCTAACGCTGTTATTTCTGTTATTGAACCAAGGTTAATATCTGTTGCTAAAACATAGTTTTGACGAAGCCAATATCTTCTTGCAACATCGGAAAGTGATGTTGATGTCATTCTGTTATAATATTTAACAAAATCTTCTTTAGATTCAATCTTATATGTGTCTTGCTCAAAATATGTTGCGCTTTCCATTCCAATTTCGTTAATTCTTGGAGCTTCGCCTTCAGCAATTGACCATGCAGAAAGTGCCTCGCCAATGCTCCATTTTTCTGTTGAATCTGTTACATAGGAAGATTGTTTTTTGAGATCCATCTCCGTTAACAATGTTGTTGCATTTGCATGTGTCGACCCGCCATTTGTCATTGAGTTATCTGGGGAATAGAAGTAGTTTCCAATAACCCTTTGTGCCGCTGGAGTTCCGTCAAATGCATTAACATATTGAACTGTAAGCGGAATATTTCCAATAACACCATTGCATTCTTTTGTTGCGTTGTTGATTTTAACAATTGCAAGGTTGTTTTTAACAATTGGATAGATTGTTCCTGCAATTTTCTTTGTTCCATCTTCATAGTATTTAATTTCGTTGCTTTCTGCAATTGCTCCGGCAATTCCGCCAACGTGAATTGAAATTCCTTTTCTTGTTGACTTATCAAATTCCAAAGATTTGTTTGCAATTGTTTTTTCAATGTCGAAACCAACTTCTGCTTTATTGTTGTGAAGGGTTGTTCCTAAAACGTAGCCTGTTATTCCGCCAATTTCAAAAAGAGCTACCTCGTTTTGTTCAACAATTGAAATTGCTGTTTCCAAAGTTCCAATTTTGCCTTGGAAAGAGCACATTGAAACAATTCCACGATCGGCAAGCGCTTTTGTTCCGTCAAACCCTGCAAAAACACCTTCTGTTGCTCCAACAATTCCTCCAACAAAGCAAACACTGCTTGTTCCGCTTGTTGTGTATGGAGCAGCTTTAATTAAAGCATTTTCAACCCAAACTTTTGTTATTGTTGAGCCACTGCTCATTGCAGCAACAACACCAACAAAATCAAATTGACCAATTATTGTTGGGTTAACAAAGGTTAAGTTCGAAACTGTTGCAAGGTCGCTGATGTATGCAAAGAATCCGGCAAATTCTTGATTTGTTCTAATTGTCATTCCAGTTATTTTGAAAGGATGTTGATTTCCTTCAAGTTTCCCTGTGAAAGGAACATTTGGATCGTTGCAAAGAGGCTTCCATTCGCCTTCTGTTAAGTTGATGTCGCAAAGAACTTTATAGTTTGCCGATGCGCTCCAATTTACGCTGTTTCCTTCTCCATAGGTTCTTGTTCCGCCAACTGCTCTAAGGTCTGCTTCGCTCTTAATATAGTATGGAGCTTCGCTTGAGCCGTTTCCAACTTTAATCTTAAAATTAAATGGCCCATAATTTTCGTTTTCGGTTGTTATAAGGATTTCGGTTTCGCCTGCTGCAAGCGCAACAATTTTTCCTGTTTCAAGGTCAAACGAAATAATATCTTGATTAGTTAAAGAACTGTGAAGTTGGGTTTGTTTTCTTGTGTGGGAAATTTCCAAATTCGTTTCTTCTCCAACATTAAGATAAATTGCATCAAGGCCTAATTCATCTGCCGATGGATAGTTAATTGTTATGCATTCATAGTTCTTAACCATATAGTAGGTTGTTAAACCAATGAATAAACATCCAACGAGCACTGAGAAATATACTGCTAATCTTTTCATAATTTATCTCCTTCGCTAAGAATTATATCGCAAACGATAAAATCTGTCAATAGTAAAATCTTAAAAAGAAGGCGATTTTAAACGAAAAATAATCAACTTTTGGGAGATAAATAATCGTTTGGAAAATACAAAAATTTGTTATAAAATATCACTATCATTAAATTAAGAGGAGTATGAAAAAGTGGACGAAGAAATTAAAGAATATATGGACGCCTGCCGTGACGATATGGAAAAGGCAATTTCCTATCTAAAAAACGAATATCAAGTTATTCGCGCAGGCCGCGCTAATCCACATATTTTAGACAAAGTTACAGTAGAATACTATGGAGTTCCAACTCCAATTAACCAAATGGCAAACATTTCTGTTCCAGAAGCTCGAATGCTTATGATAAGTGTTTGGGATTCATCGCAACTTCAAAATGTTTCCAAGGCAATTTCGCAAGCAGACATTGGAATCACTCCAATTGACGACGGAAAAGTTATTCGTCTTATTTTCCCTGCATTAACCGAGGAAAGAAGACGCGACATTGTTAAAAATGTTAAATCTCTTTGCGAAAATGCAAAAATTTCAATTCGAAATTCAAGAAGAGATTGCTTGGACATTTTTAAGCAAATGAAAAAAGATTCTTCTCTTTCCGAAGATGCATACGATAGTGCAGAAAAGGAAGTTCAAAAACTTGTTGACAAATATAACGCAATTGCCGACGAAGTTTGCCTTGCAAAAGAAAAAGAAACCATGGAAGTCTAGTTGAGAGAACAAATAAAATGAAAATAGCTAATCCCCCTTGCCACATTGGCATAATTTTGGACGGAAACGGAAGATGGGCAAAAAAACACCATTCCCCACGACTTGTTGGTCACAAAGCCGGAGCAAACGCCGTTAAGAAAATGCTTATTGCCGCAAACAAAATTGGAATTAAGGTTGTTTCGGTTTATGCTTTTTCAACCGAAAACTGGAAGCGTTCGAAAGAAGAGGTTAACGGGATTTTTGATATAATCGAAAAAACGCTTGACGAAAATTTCGATAGGTTTGTTAGAAACAACTATAAATTTCTTGTTATGGGAGATATTTCAAAGCTTAACACAAATCTTCAAACAAAACTTGAAAAACTTACTGACGCAACAAAAAATAACACGGGCTTGATTTTTAATGTTGCAATTAACTATGGAGGGCGCGCGGAGATTGTTCGCGCGGCAAACAGACTTATTGAAAGCGGGAAAACAAATATTTTGGAAGAAGATTTCGAAAAAGAGCTTTACACATCTTCTCTCCCCCCTCTCGATTTTGTTATTCGAACAGGCGGCGAACAAAGAATAAGCAATTTTATGCTTTGGCAAATTGCATATGCAGAATTCTATTTCCCAAAATACTTCTGGCCAAGTTTTAACGAAAGAAAACTTAAACAATGCTGCAAAGAATTTGCAAAGCGAGATAGGAGATTTGGAAACATAAGGTAACAGGAGGAACAAATGAAAAAAAGAGTTATTGTTGCGTCAATTTTAATTGCTGTTCTTGGCGGTGCTTTTGCGCTTAGGCTAATCAACAACTATGGCGTATATTTTTTCGATTTAATTGTTGCGGCAGTTTGCGTTTTTTGCGCCCTTGAGTTTTCAAAACTTATAAGCGCAAACGGAGTTCCTGCATCTCAAATGGCGGCGGGAATTTATCCTTCTCTTATGTTTGCCGGACATATGCTGTTTTTTGTTTTTGAACTTAAACCATATTTCTATGCTGTTATTCAACTTTCAATTCTTCTTGCAACAATGCTTACAACTTTTATTGTTTACCTTTGTCTTAAAACAAAACAAGTTAAGGCATATTGCGAAGAAAATAAAATAAACAAACTTGCTTATGCATCAAGAGTTGCCCTTAAATCTGCATTAACTTTTGTTTATCCAAGTTGTTTTCTTCTTGCCCTTATGCTTCTTAACAGAATCGACGCATTCTCTTCCTCAAATGTTGAACTTTTTAAAGGTAATCTTGGTTGGGTTGCGCTTATCGTAACCTTCCTAATCCCAATCTTAACCGACACATTTGCAATGCTTTGCGGAATGCTTTTTAAAGGCCCAAAACTTTGCCCTAAAATAAGCCCAAACAAAACAATTTCGGGTTCTATTTGCGCAACAATTTTAACAAGTCTTGTTTGCGGCGCATTCTTCTATGTTTTTAATGCCTTTGGAGTTGTTGCAAACGGTTTTAGTAGGCTTGGAATTCAAGTTTGGCACTTTGTTATTCTTGGTTTTGTTGGCGCAATTGTTTGCCAACTTGGCGACCTTTTTGAGTCTTTTATTAAAAGACGAGCAAATGTTAAAGACAGCGGAAACATTTTCCCAGGGCATGGCGGTTTCCTCGA
>ULOH01019835.1_pt1 | contig 34033 bp, 31 predicted proteins | sample 1952421 | NCBI WGS metagenome assembly ULOH01 (sample SAMEA4835599, study PRJEB28245) | human gut metagenome | biome: gut microbiome; material: fecal sample | place: Denmark | collected 2008
CAAGTTGTTAAGCAAACTAAACAAGTATTAGAAAGTGATACTTTAACAGTTAAAAATGGTGAAATCAATGTAACTAATAAATATGTTGGTTATAAATTTGAAAAAACAAATCCAGAAACTATACCAAATTCTATTAATGATAAAGGTGTAATTAAGGTTTATTATGTATTTGATGAAAGTCAAACAAAAGAGTTATCTTATACTGTTGAATACTATAAAAATGGTAAAAAAGTAGAAAATGATACTCAAGTTGAAGTAGCAACTGTTCATGTACTTGAACCAAATACTTTACAAGTAAATCAAGATAAAATTAATACAAAGAATAAATATGTTGGTTATAAATTAGAAAAAACTAATCCAGAAACTATACCAAGTGAAATTAATAATGGTGGTATAATTAAAGTATATTATATACTTGATGATGGTCAAACAAAGACTCTTACTTATACTGTAAATTATTATAAAGATGGTAATTTAGTAAAAGAGGATACTGAAACTATTTATGAAACTAAACAAGTTTTAGAGTCTGATACTTTAACAGTAAAATCTAAGGAAATTAATATAAAGGATAAATATGTTGGATATAAATTTGTTAAAACAAATCCTGAATTAATACCTGAGGTTATTGAAAATAAAGGCGTTATTGATGTATATTATGAAAAAGATACATTTACTTATGAAGTAAGATATTATTTCAATAGAGAATTAGATGAATCTCTAACTGAAAAAGGTACTGCATTATTTGGTGATAAAATAACTTCTTATACTGATAAAGTAAAAGAGGATTACACTCTAGAAACTGTTGAAAATCTACCACTTGTAATAAGTGAAGATGAAAGTAAAAATATTATTAATGTATATTACAAAATTGATGGACAAGGTGTTATCGAGCCAATTGAACCACCTCATACATCAGCAAATAATAGTATTTATGCACTTATATTATTAGTTAATGCTTTAGGTGCATCAGTACTTCTTAAAAAAAGAGAAAACTAATTAAATAAAAATGTCATAGAAATATGACATTTTATTTTGAATAAATAAATAAAATGGTGTTTTTTTGCCAATTATTTGGTAAAATATAAGTATAGTTAAAAAGGAATGATTAAGTATGGCGTATATTGAATTTAAAAAAGTAAATAAAGTATATAAAATGGGCGAAGTTGAAATTAAAGCTCTTAATAATACTTCTTTTGAAATTGAAAAAGGACAACTTATTTGTATATTAGGTCCATCAGGTGCTGGTAAAACTACTTGTTTAAATATTTTAGGTGGAATGGATAGGCTAACAAGTGGTAATGTTATCGTGGATGGAAAAATAATTAATGATTTAAATGAAAAACAATTAATAAAATATCGAAGAAATGATATTGGTTTTGTATTTCAATTTTATAATTTAATACAAAACATGACTGTAATTGAAAACGTTGAACTAGCAACTCAATTATGTAAAAACTCTTTAGATCCTAGTGATATTTTAGATAAAGTAGGTTTAAAAAATAGAAAAAATAATTTTCCTGCTCAACTTTCTGGTGGAGAACAACAAAGAGTAGCTATAGCAAGGGCAATATGTAAAAATCCAAAATTACTTCTTTGTGATGAACCAACTGGAGCACTTGATTATAAAACTGGTAAACAAATTTTAAAACTTTTACAAGATACATGTAGAAATGAACAAATGACAGTTATTATAATTACTCATAATAGTGCAATTAGTCCTATGGCAGATAAAGTTATTAAATTTAAAAATGGAACAGTAAGTGATGTAATTATAAATGATAAACCTAAGAATATCGAGGATATTGAGTGGTAATATGAAAACAAAATTACTTAAACATATTTTTATGAAAATTAAAGATAATTATAAAAGATTTTTATCATTAATTTGTATGGCTTTTTTAGGCGTAGGCTTTTATGCAGGAATACAATCCTCAAGTCCTGATATGTTAAAAACACTTGATAATTTTTATGATGAAAATAATGTTTATGATATAAGTGTTATTTCAAATGTAGGACTTACTGAAGATGATTTATTAAAACTTTCAAAAATTAAAAATGTTGAATTGGCTATTAATATTCAAGAAAAAGATACTTACTTAGAAATTGAAGAAAATAATTATGTTGTTAAATTAATTGAGTATAATAGTCAAATGAATAATGTTTACATAAAAGAGGGTAGATTACCTAAAAATAGTAATGAAGTTTCAGTTGATAATGCTTTACTTGAAAATAATAATTTAAAACTTGGTGATAATATTACTATTGATGGTAAAAAATACTCTATTGTGGGAAATGTAATAAGTCCTTTATATTTTTCTGCAGAAAGACCAAATTCTAATTTAGGTAGTGGTAAAGTTGATTATTATATTTATGTTTATAATGGTTCTCTTGATTTAGAGGCTTATTCAAATATTTATATAACAGTTAAGGGAGCAAAAAAATACTTAACTAATAGTGATTCATATAAAAAACTTATTAATAATGTAAAAAAAGATATTGATTTAATTAAAGATAAACAGCAAGATATTCGATATGATGAGTTATACTCTGATATAATTGAAACAGGTGAAATGTATGATATAAGTATTGATGAATCTAAGTTTATTAAACCCAAATGGTATATTTATGATAGGCTTGATAATACTTCATATAAAGAACTTATAAATGCTAGTGATAATCTTAAAAAAATTGGTAATATATTCCCAATAATATTTTTTGCTATATCAGTACTTGTAAGTCTTATTTCAATGATGAGAATGATCGAAGAGGATAGAGTTGAAAATGGTACTTTAAAATCTCTTGGATATAATAGTTTTCATATTACATTAAAATATGTAATCTATTCACTTTTAGCCACTACAATAGGAAGTAGTGTTGGTGCTATTTTGGGTTCGTATATGATTCCTAGTGTTATTTGGAATATTTATAAAAAAATATTTTTTATTCCTAAATTTATTTATTTATTAAAAAGTGACTATAATGCCTTAGGACTTTGGATATGTATTTTATGTATATGTGGTACTTCAGTAATTGTTTGTATTAAAAATTTAAGAGAAGTACCCGCTAATCTAATGAGACCAAAAGCTCCAAAAAGTGGTAAAAAAATCTTATTAGAGCGTATTAACTTTATTTGGAAAAAACTAAAATTTTCTGATAAAATTACTATTAGAAATATATTTAGATATAAATCTAGGGTTATTACTACTGTTTTGGGAATAGCAGGTTGTACTTCCCTTATTTTAGCGGGATTTGGTTTAAAAGATTCAATTAAAGATGTAACAGATTTTCAATTTAATAACATTATAAAATATGATAAAATGCTTATGACAAATGAAAGCATTAATCAAATAGATATTGAAAAAGAATTACTAAATGATGATAAAGTAGAAAATTTTACTAATGTTAATACTCAAAATATTAAAGTTTTATTTAATGATGAAGAGCAAGAGGTAACTATGATAACACCAGATGATTTTAACAGTATTTCTAAGTCTATATCATTAATTGATTTAAAAACAAATAATATAATAGATAATATTAGTGATAATAGTTGTATAATTAGTGAAAAAACAGCAAAACTATTAGATATTGATGTTGGAGATAAAATAAGTCTTTTAGATAATGATAATAATAAATATGATATTAAGGTTTCTTATATTATAAAAAATTATATCAATCAATATTTATATATAAATAAAAATACTTATAATAACTTATTTAAGGATTATAAAATTAATTCTGTTTTAATTAGTTTAAAAGACGAAGATAAAAATTCTAAAGAATTTGATAAAAAGTATATAAGCAATGGTTATGCATTAACAATTGTAGATAATGATGATATAAAAAGTTCTATGAATGATATGCTTTCATCAATTGACTCTATTGTTGCTATATTAATTATTGCGGCAGCATCTTTAGCTTTTGTAGTACTTTATAATTTATCAAATATTAATATAAGTGAAAGAAAAAGAGAAATAGCTACTTTAAAAGTATTAGGTTTTTATCCAAGTGAAGTAGATAAATATATTAATAGAGAAACAGTTTTATTAACTATTTTAGGTATTGGAATAGGTTTATTATTTGGTTCTTATTTAAGTCATTTTATTATTTCTACATGTGAACCAGATTACATAATGTTTGATAGACATGTATATACATTAAGTTATTTTTATTCACTATTTATAACTGTTATTTTTACAATTATTGTAACTATTGTAACCCATTTTAATTTAAAAAAGATTAATATGGTTACATCATTAAAAAATGTTGAATAGTAAACAAATGTCATAGAAATATGACATTTTTTTGTATTAAAATATAAAAATAATCCATAATAATATTGGTGATAGAATGGAATATAAAAACGTACCTAATATGTTAAGTACAAAAGATGTAATGTATCTGGAAGATATGTTTAAATGGAATTATGGAGCATTTAAAAGTACTTCGAATATAACTACTAAAGATGCAAATATTAAAAAAATACTAAATAAATGCACTAAAATATGCAAACAAAATATGGAAGGTATTTTAACAATTTTAAAGGATGGTAAGGCAAATGAATAATACTATTAAAAATAAAATGGTAACTGTTCCAAAGGGAATAAAATTAAATGATGAAGACTATTTAAATAGTGTATTATCTTCGTTTAAAGAAATGTCTAAAAATTATAGCATTGCATTAACTGAATCAAGTAATGAAGCATTATATAAAACTTTAAAAAAACAATATGATGCAATAACAAATATGCAAAGAAGTTTATTTGAGCTTATGTTTGAATATGGTTGGTATTCTTTAGAAAAAGCTCCAAAAACTAATTTAGATAGTAAATATAATACCTTAAATACTCAGTTAAAAGATTTAGAAAATTAAAAAAATGGTAAATATTAATTATCATTTTTTATTTTTGAACATATTTAATCAGTTTTGCATGAACAACCATTTTATCATTATCATTATAACAAGTTGATAGAGTAAGCACTTTATCTTCATTTGTAACATTAGTTTCAAAATTATAACTAGATCTACCTTTAATTAAATTTATAAAACTTTCAAATTCATTATCACTAAAGGTAGTTTGTAAATAATCACTAGTTGTAGCAATTTTATATACACTAAATATTTGCCATATTGAGTTTTCCTTTTCCGTGGATATTTTTATTATATAGTTATCTTTATTATTTTGCCAAGATGATTTTAAAGTATCTTTTAAAGAACCAAACATAGTTCCATTAATTCTTCCGTGGCCATAAATGATAGTGTTTTTATCATTAAATTCATTATTACGATAATCTAAAAATATCCAACCAGCATTATTATATGTTTTATCATATGACCTATTTAAATAATAATCATTATCTAAGGTTTGTACAAATGGATAGTTAATATTTGTTCCCATAACTTTAATAAATCCAATAGTATCTGGATTAAATGTCTTAAGTTTATTAATATCAACATCTATAAATTTTAACTTCATATAATCAAAATATATATCTTTTTCATTTTCATTTATTATGACTTCATTATCATAACTTTTTTCATTTATTTCATAAGTATCTGCTACTTTTTTTATAATATCATTTGTATTATTATTATCTATAATCCACATAATTACCTTAATTAAAGAAAATAAAAAAACTATTAACATTACTAGAAAAAATATTAATAAGCATAAATTTTTAACATTAAGTTTTTTCCTTTTTTTAATAACTACATTTTCCATATGATTTAAGTATACCATAAATCATAATTTTTTAAAAATAATTAATTGATTAAAAGAATAGTTTTTGTTATACTTGTCTTAAGGTGATTATGTTGAAAAAAGTTATGATAATGTTATTAATGGTAAGTTCTTTATTCTTATTTGGTTGTGGTAAAGAGGAAAATAATGATAGTAATAAAAATAATACTACTTATACAAATAAGTTTGAATGTATTAGAGAAGATAAATTAACTAAAGATCAGATTTATTATGCTACCAAAGAGGAACCATTAAATGGTGAAAAAGGTGATGCTGTTAATGTAACATATACAAGATTATATGACTTTGATAAAAAAGGTGAGAAACTTCTTAAATATTATGATATAACAACATACGATTATATTTTAGATTATGATATGGATAAACAAAAAACATATTATGAAAATAATTGTAAACAAATAGATCAAAAAACTTATAAATCTTGTAAAGTAATTTTAGATAATAAAAAAATTATTATAACTTCGGAGATTGATTTAAACTCTGAGGTTGCTAAAGAGTATCTTGCTACTGTATCGCTTAATGATGTTAAAGAAAATTATGCTGATACTCCATATACTTGTAAGTAGGTGTTTAACATGAAATATGGAATATATAGTTATGAAGAAAGACTTAAAAATCCTAATTTACCATTAATAGATTTTGAGTATTTAATAAATCATCCAGAATATATTAATTATGTGTGTGAAAAATATTTAATGGATATTAATTTTCAAAATAAAGTAAATGAAAAACTTTTTTATGATGAGAATTTTAAAAACAGATTTAATAGTATTTTTAATAATTACTTAAATAAAGAAAAGAGTAGATAATATGTATAAATATTTATTTGATATAAATTATAATAATAAAGTTTTTTCTATCTTTTTAGGAGAAAATAATCATAAAGCATTTTTAGAAAGTAAGAATGGTAAATACTATTATCCTTTATATGAGGATTATTTGTATTTAAATAATAAATTTAATAAAGAAAATTTTGTTAGTTTTAAAATAGAAAAATTTAATTTAAAAGAAAAAGTAATGATTAAATCAACTGCTGTAGCTCTTGCACTTATTACTGTTACTACAGCCTCGATGGTAAAAAGTAAACCTAAGTATAATACAAAAGATATTGATGAAAGTAAGAGTATGATCGAAGACCTTCTTGCAAATCAACCTCAGATTTATGTTTCAGAAAACAAGATAAATTCTAAAAACGATTTAGATAAATTTTTAGGTTATGAAACAGTTTCAGATGAAGAACTTTATAATGCTATTGATAATAATAATCAAATTTCTAAAGAAAATAAAGAAAAAATTTATACTGTTATAAATAAAATAAAAGAAAAGTCACCTAATTTTGATTTTAGAATTTTTTATGAAAATATTAAATCATTAAATATAACATTAATGGATAAAAATGAAATTGCAAAAGAATATGGTTTAGGTGTAGCAGGTTGTTATGATACTAAAAAAAATACTATTTATTATTCTGATGGTTATGATGATATGAATCTATATCATGAAATATGTCATGTATTATTTGATTATTATCGTAATGATAATGGTAAAGTTGTTTATAAATTTAATATTGAAAGTAAATCTTTAGGAGAGGCAATGAACTCTAAAATAACAAATTATATAACCTTTGATAATTCATATTCATATCAGAGAAGTATACTAGATTTTTTATTAGTAAACTGTCCATATTCACTTACTGAATATAACTATAATGGTATTGGAGGTTATAAAATTAAACTTCAAGAGGAATATCCTAGTATAGATTTTGATTTTATATTTAACTTACTTGATTCAATTACCATAGTTCAAAATGATTTTAATATGACACTTAATTTAGATAAAGCACCAGCATTTATCGAAGAATTATTTAACCTTGTTAAAATAAATCCAGATACTTATCCATATTTTAAAGTAATATGTGAATATGTAAATGATGATGTAAAAGAAATGTATGAACAAAAATATAATAATTTAATGGAGAAACAAAGATGAAAAAATATAATATATTTAGTGAAGTTAAAATAAGTAACATAATTTTAATAATATTGGGAATAGGATTATGTATAATGTCCCTTATAGTTGATGAAAAGTTTCACTTTACTTATTTAATATTAACACTTTTATTAATATCAATTTTTATTAGGGATTTAAGAAAATATTTTAATTTAAAAAATAATGGTAAACTTATTAAAAATGCAAATTATAAAATAATTTATCAAAATGGAAAAAACTATTTAAAAGTATTTTATAAAGATAATAATTTAGATTATGAATTAACTGGAAAACTTACATTTAAAAGTAAGGAAAAGTCAGGTAAAACAGATATATTAGTAAATAAAAAAGACCCAAATGAATTTTATGCATTTGGACCTTTAAAATAACTTTTACCTTTCTATTGTAAAGATACTTATAATGGTGGTAAAAGTCCTTAGTTAGAAATATTATTTTCTAACTATTTTTATTATGTCCTTTTTTAATAAATATATACATACAATTGCCTTTTTTTATGATTTATTTTATAATTTAAGTGGTGATGAGAAATGCTTATATCAAATTGGCAAGATTATAAAATAATTAAGGCTAGTAATGGTCAAAAGTTAGAAAAATGGAATAATATAAAGTTATTAAGGCCAGATCCTATTGTAATGTGGAATATAGGTGATATTTTAGAAAATGAATGTGATGCAGTTTATTATAGATCTAATACTGGCGGAGGATATTGGAAAAATATAAAAAGTATTCCAGCATATTGGCAAATTAAATATAATGATTTAGTTTTTAATATTAAACAAATGGGTTTTAAACATACAGGCCTTTTTCCAGAACAAGCAGTAAACTGGGAGAGAATGATAAAAAAAATTAAGGAAAGTGGTAGAAAAGATGTCAAAGTATTAAATCTTTTTGCATATACAGGTGGAGCTACAGTTGCTTGTCTTTCTGCGGGAGCTAGTGTAGTTCATGTTGATTCTTCGAAAGGAATTAATGATTGGGCAAAAGAAAATGTTAAATCATCAGGTTTTGAAAATAGAACAGTACGCTTTTTAGTGGATGATGTTAAAAAATTTGTTCAAAGAGAAATTCGAAGAGGTAATAAATATGATGCAATCATTATGGATCCACCGAGTTATGGAAGAGGTAGTAACAATGAAGTATGGTCTATTGAAAAAGATTTAGATGGTCTTCTTCAAAGTTGTAAAGAAATACTTAATGATAATTTCTTATTTGTATGTGTTAATACTTATACAGCAAATTTATCATTATTAACTTTAGAAAATATATTGAAAGTTCATTTTAATAATAATATTAAAGTTGATGAAATAGCACTACCTATTGAAAACTCTAATTTATATTTACCTTGTGGTATAACTGGTTGGATAACTAATGACTAAGTTAGATATTTTATATGAAGATAATCATGTTATAGTTGTTTTTAAACCAGCAGGAATTTTATCACAAGCAGATAAATCTGGTGATGTTGATATGCTTACTATTATAAAATCATATTTAAAGGAAAAATATAATAAACCAGGAAATGTTTATTTAGGTCTTGTTCATAGACTAGATAGACCTGTAAGTGGAATAATGGTATTTGCTAAAACCTCAAAGGCTGCCTCTAGACTTTCCGAAGAAATTAGAAATAATAAAATGCATAAAAAATACTTAGCAATCATTCATGGTTATTTAGATGTTAAAGAGGGTACTTTAGTAAATAGAATAGAAAAACTAGATAATAAAAAAGTTTTAATTGATACTCCAAAAGGTAAAGAGGCTGTTTTAAATTATAAAGTTATTAAAGAAAAAAATAATCTTTCTTTGGTAGATATTAATTTAGTTACAGGTAGATATCATCAAATTAGATTACAATTTGCAAGTATTAATCATCCTTTATATGGTGATTATTTATATAATAAAAAAGATACAAATAAACTTGCATTAGTTTGTTATAGTTTATCATTTATACATCCCACAACTAAAGAAAATATGAATTTTAATTTAAAAAATATAGAAAATTACATAAAATTGTAATTTTTTTTGTAGACTTATGGTTTCTTTTATAGAAAAAGTTATTTTTTGAGTTATAATAATAATTGTTATGAAAGAAATTGATAATGAAAAAGTTGGAAAGTTTATTGAAAACTTAAGAAAAGAAAAGGGATTGACTCAGCAAGATTTAGCGGACATTCTTTCAGTTTCAAATCAAGCAGTATCAAAATGGGAAGGTGGAAGGAATTTACCTGATATTGCAATTCAAAGAGTTATTTGTGATACTTTTAATATAACTATGGAAGAACTACATGCTGGTGAAAGAGATATTAAAAAGAGAAATAAAACTAAAAAAATTAGAAAGGAAAACAAAATTTTCTCAATAGCTCTTATGTGTATTGTACCAATTATGGTTTTCTTTGTAGTCTATTTTATAATTAATTTTAGAGCATTAAAAATATATTATTCAAATAGTCAAATTACAAATGAAGAGAACTCTATAAGAGCAAATCTTTTGATTTTTAAACTTCCTAGAAAATTAATTATTTTCATTAATAATATTTATCCGTATAATTATGAAGTTAAAGATTCAGATTTGTTAGACCTAAAATTATATTCAGGTAATAAAAAATTATTAAACTCTAGTATGATAAAAAATGATGTTTTTGAGTTAGATGCATTAACTTTTGATCCTAATAATGTTAAATTAATATTAAATATTGAATCAGTTACTGGTGAAAAAAGAAAATTTCAAAGAGAAGTTAAACTTGTTAAATATACAAGTAATGATAGAAATGATGATAAATATAAAAATAAATCATTAATGATTTTATCAAATGATGAAATAGTAAAAAAATTATTAAAGGATGGTTACATTAATACTGAAAATGAAGTTTATGAAAAAGAAATAATTGAGAATAATGCTACAACAAGAGTTAAATATGATTTAGAACATGAAACTATAGAGATTTTGTATGTACACAATAGTTATACTGAAAAAATAGTTGTTGATTATCAATTAAAAATATTTAGAACTGTAGTTTTTAATAAGAATAATATTAATAATGTATCTGAAAAATATGTTTTTGATCTAAAAAAAGAAAAAAATATTTGTGAAATTGGTGAGTGCGCAACACTTAAAAAAACCCGTAAAATGGTAGAAAAGTACCTTTCCCAACTTCAGGTTGGATAAGACTTAACTTACATTATCTTGCCTTTTTCGACACTTTTGAGTTATGATAATCTCGAAAGGAGGTAAGGGTGAAGATAAGATTTGTAATTGCTGCATTTCTTATAATCCTATTTGTTCCATTTGGTTTTGTTAAAGCTCAAAATATTTCTGACAATATTAGTTATATTACAAACCAAAATGGTGTAAGAATAAGCATGACTGACTATAATTTATTAACAAACATTTATAGTGATGCATATATTCAAACTATGACAAACGAAGATTATGAGAACTTTAAGGCAAAAAATATCAATATCAATAACCTAGTAAAATCTGAAAAGTATTACAAAACAGTCATTGATCATTTAAATAATATAGTAACAAATACGGAAGTAACTGAAAATGAATTCAATAATTATAATCCCAATATTCAAACACTAAGTGTTACCAATTTTGTTGAAACTCAGTATAAAAAACTTTCATTAACATTATCTGATAATCATGATGGTTATGGCGATATATTTGTTGGCTTACTTTGGAAAATGATACCAAGTACAAGGGCTTTTGATGTAATTGCTGTACGATATGTAGGTATGACAGATGTTGATGGTACACAGTATGGTAGACAAATCTGGGGAACTAACGGAAACTATTCATACGTAGAGTATGGATGGAATGGTACAAATATTAATAGACAAGATAATGGTTTTGGTATATCAATGAATATAACAAATGATAGTACAATTAATTATCTTGAAAATTATATTGGTTCTGCCGTTCAGTTTACTGGAAATTTCCAATGGGCTGGAGCCAGTTATCAACATGCAACATCTAACACTACACTTGCACAATCAAAAAGTTATACACTTGCGGAAAATGGTAAAAATGGTGTAATATTATTTACTGGTAATATTGGTGAAAAATATGATAATATGCCTGGAGTTTATTGCGAATTATAATCTAGTGGATTTATATAATTGTCATTTAGATTATTTCTAACAATTAATCAACATAGCAAACGATTGATTATTCTTAATAATTATTTAATAGTTTAAAAAATAGAAAAGTTAATACATAATATCTAATAATAAAAAAGAAAGAAGGTAGACAATAATTCTAACTCACACAAAATAATGTATATACTTTAAATATTATTAAAAAGAGAAATTTTAAAACTAGAAAATATTTTTTAAAACATGATAGTATTATCAACTTAGCAACCTTTTGATTAATACTTAAATTGTAAAAAATCTATTAGAAAAATAATAAAACCCAACTAATAAATTCTTATAGATATTTTAAAGAATAAACCCATAATAATACGATTATTATTAATTAAAATAATTATATAAAATAATATCTATAAAAATAGTAAAGTATTTTTCGTAAAACCTACTCCAACAAAATTCTTATGTTTAATATGTACTTATATTTTATAGATAAAATTAAAAAGAGGATAATTATAAAATAAAATCTAAATAATATTTTGTATTATAACTAATAAAAAATTAGGTATAAATAAATCTCTACACAAATTTAATACAAATTTTATTTATGTTTTAATACTCAACATTATAATTGTTGAGTATTTTTTTGATGAAAATTAAATAAAATGAGTGGTTTTATATAAAAAATGATAAAAATTAATTGACATCTTATAAAATATTTACTATAATTAAAAATGTATTGAGAAGCCCAATTAGCTCAGTCGGTAGAGCGCATGGCTGTTAACCATTAGGTCGTAGGTTCGAGTCCTACATTGGGCGCCATTTAAAAAATTAAGTCGCTAATTGTGACTTTTTTTTATGCTTAATTAATGATATAATTTTTAATGAAGGGTGATAAACTATGAATGAAAAAATTAGTATGCTTGAACGTTATGGTGAAAACTTAACTGCAAAAACGTATATAACAGATCCTGCGATTGCAAGAGAAAATGAAATTAAGGAATGTATGCTTATTCTTATGACACCAGAAAAAAGTGCTCTTTTAGTGGGTAAAGCAGGTATAGGTAAAACTGCTATAGTCGAAGGTATTGCTTATAGAATCCAAAAAGGAATGGTACCAAATGCTTTATTAGGCTGGACAATTATTAAAATAAATATTACCAGTTTAATTGGTGAAACTCAAAGTGAAGGTCAAACAGAAAATAGAATTGATTTACTTGTTCAAGAACTTGCAAGAAGTCCTAAAACAATTCTTTTTATTGATGAAACTCATTTACTTGTAAATAGACAAGGTGGATTAGACTTTGCTAATATGTTAAAATCAGGACTTGATAGGGGAACAATTAAAATGATTGGTGCAACTACTACTGAAGAATATGAAACATATATTTTAAGAGATAGAGCATTTTTAAGAAGATTCCAAAAAGTTGATGTCCTTGAGGCGTCTCAAGATGATTGTGTTAAGATATTAATGGGAACATATCCTAAACTTGAGAAACAAATAGGGGTAAAACTAGCTTATACTCCATTTATAATTGAAAAAATAATGCGTTTTATTGTAGAAATGACTGATGAATATAAAAGAATTTATGAAATAAGTAATAGATATCCTGATATTTGTTTAACAATAATTGCTAATGCCTTTACTTATGCTCTTTTTGATAATAGTCCAGTTGTAACTATTAAACATTTTTATAAAGCAATATGTAATGCAAAAAGTATTTATCCTGATGCACTTGCAAAAGAAAAACAAAGATTTATTACTGTTTTTGCTGATATGATTAGAAATGAAAACGTTGATATAAACGATACAAAGTAGGTATTTATGAATATAGTTGTTAATAATTTTAATATTATAGAAATACTTTTAGTAACATATTTAATAAGTTTTGTTCTTGTATTTTTAACAAAGAAAATTGCAGTTCATGTTGGAGCTCTTGATATGCCAAATGAAAGAAAAGTTCATAAAAAACCAATGCCAAGACTTGGTGGTCTTGCTATTTATGCATCTTTTCTATTTGGTTATATGGTTTATGGTACAGTAACTACTCAAATGCTATCAATTCTTATTGGTTCATTTATACTTGTAATGCTTGGAGTATTTGATGATATAAAACCAATTAGAGCAAAAGTAAAACTACTTGTACAAATTATAGTCGCAGGAATTGTAGTATTTTATGGAGGACTTTATTTTAGAGAAATATCATTTTTAGGCTTAAAACTTATATTTCCAACTTGGCTTAATGAATTTATTGCAATATTCTTTATAGTCGGAGCAATAAACGCTATTAATCTTATTGATGGGTTAGATGGTCTATGTGCTGGGATTAGTTCAATTTACTTTTTAACTATTTCAGTAATTGCATTAATTTTAAATAAAATGGGTGGTCTTGATATAATACTATGCATTATTATGCTTGGAGCAACACTAGGATTTTTGACACATAATTTTCCCCCAGCAAAAACTTTTATGGGAGACTGTGGCTCAACATTTTTGGGCTATATGATTGCTGTTATTTCTCTTTTAGGTTTTAAAGGAGCAACATTTACATCACTTGTTATACCAGTTGTTATTTTAGCAGTACCAATATTTGATACATTATTTGCAATACTTCGAAGAATTATTCATCATAGGAGCATTGATGAACCAGATATGAATCATTTACATCATCAACTTTTAAAAATGAAGTTTTCTCCAAAGGTTACAATTTTAATTATTTATGGAATTGATATATTATTTTCAGCAGTATCAGTTTTCTATGTTTTAGGAGATAACCAAGTATCAATGATTGTTTACTTAATTATGATGACATTACTTTTATATATTGTTGTTAACACAGACATTCTATATGATAAGAAAGATAAGACTAAGAAATTAAAAAAATAATTCTTAGTTTTTTTGTTTTTTTAGAACTTTTGTAACATTCCTTTGAAAAAAATACAAAAAAGCAAATTATTTCTTTGAAAAAAACGCAGAGCAATAATATTTATTGTTTTCCTTTAGTATTTTTGATAACATATATTTGAAAGAAGGTTACTATGATTACATATATATTCAGTTCATTTGATAAAGATATTCGTTTTAATGAAGTGGCAAATTATTTTAAAAATGATATGGTTTTATATAAAAACATAGTATTTATACCCGCAAATTTTGAAAATATGGAAAAAGTTAATGGCTATGCAAATATTGATGTATCTTGGTTCAAGGAAATTGGTATTAATTTAAATGGAATAACTGTTTTAAATGATACAATGACTAAAGAAGAAATGTTTAGAAGTATAGAAAATGCTGATATAATTTTTTTGATGGGTGGAGATACTTTAAAACAAAATGATTTTTTAATGAAAAATGATTTAAAACCAATTATAAAAACATTTAAAAAAGTTGTTATTGGTATAAGTGCGGGAGCGATTAATTTATCAAATATTTCACTATGTTCTAAAGATGAAGAAGATGGAGTTGAAAAGACAATTACTTATGAAGGCATAGGTAGAATAAATTATACTATAGAACCTCATTTTGATATAGATAATAAAATTCTTTTACAAAATGAATTATATCCTTTATCAGAAAAAATGACTATATATGGTCTTCCTAATAATACTGGTGTTAGAATAATTGATAGTAATTTTGAAATACTATATGGTGATTTTTATACTATTTATAAAAAGAGTGTTAAAAATATTTATTAATTCGTTAAGGTATGATATATTATTCATATGTTGATGGTCTTTTTGATTTTATAATTTAAAAATGGAGTATTACTTGTTTTATAAACCAGTATATAAATTGTGTTTTTCCAACTAAAAAACGCAGCTTAGATATTGTAGAACAAACTATAAAAAATAACAAAATAATTAACTGGAAGGTAGGTACAAAATGGAAAAACATTCAAATAATTTATTAATAAGGGGATTAGAATTAAAAAATATTAAATTTCAAAATGGAGAAAAGAGCAAATTTAATAGTTATAGTTATTATCAAGTTATAAATGCATATAAGTCTCTTTTTGTTTCAAATATCGAAACTATTGATGATATATACAAAAATGTTAATAATGGGCTGAAAATTAATGAATACAAAACTTCATTTGGGATAACCGCAAATACTGATATTTTTAGAGAAATATGTAAAAAAATATGCAAAAAATATGGGTTAAGTTATTCACATACAATGAAAGATATAACTCTTAAGGATAGTATTTCTAAGATAGACTATGTACACCATATTTATCCTTTAAATATTCAATATGGTGATTTCCTACGAATGTACAAGTTTGAGCATGAACTAAGAAGCTTACTTTTAAAATATACTCTAATAATTGAAGAATGTATAAAAAATATATTTATAAAACATTTAAATAATACTCCTGATGTAAAGGCAAATTTCTTGTCGGATATTAATAATTATGATACTTCAAAAGGAAATAATAGTTCCCTTGATACATTAAAACTTATATTTGAAAAACAAAAAAATAAATATTCTAAGCCTATTCAAAGAAAAAGAAAACAAGATCTAACTATTCCTTATTGGATTTTGATTAATGAATTAACAATGAATGAAACATATAAAGTAATAAAAAATTTAAAACCAGAAATAAGTATTTTAATTTTTCAAGATTGTTTAAATCATTTTACAAATATTAAAGTGAATATATGTGATAAAACAAAAACAAGAAAACAAATTCGAAATGAAAAAGGATTAATTTTATCTTTTCGAACATTAATTAAATATATAGGAATATTTAGAAATATGTTAGCACATAATCAACCAATATATTCATATAATCATAAAGACTTAAGTTTGATGAATTATCCCACATTAAGTTATGATATGCCCGTTGTTGATACTAAAAAGAGTCCTTCAATACGAGAAATAGACCAGCAACATAAAATAAACTCCATAACAATGTATGATTTAGAAATTTTTTTCGGACAAGATAAATACAATGCAAATAATTCTTGCAGGGATATTAACTTATCGTTTATTATTTATATAATATATAAAATAATTTTTACCATTGATAAGAATACCGAATTTTATGAAGAATTAGTTACTCTATTTAAAAAATATAATATAATTTTAGATTTAAACGAAAAACAAATTTCTGATGTTGCTAGTGTTGAAAAATTAATATATGAAATAGAAGAAATTAACAAAATAGAGTTGGATTATAAAGATATTATTAATAAAATTGAGAACAATAAACCTTATAAACAAGAATTAAAATCATTTATGAGTAATATAAATAAGAAAAAAAGAAAAATTAATTCAGTAGTAAATAAAATAAAAATAAAAGAGGTAAAATCAAAATACAAGCGATTCCCAGGCCAAAGATGTTACACAAATTATACTGGAATAGATAAAAAATATTTTGAAGATATTAAATGAATATAATTGTGTAAATCTCATATAATAATAGTAATTATATATAGACAAAAGCTATTTTTTTTGCTACAATCTATATGTAATGTGATTCCGCTATATTTGGTATATCGGAGGAGAAAAAGAGCTATTGCTCTTTTTTTCGTGTGTAAATGGTAATATGGAATTGAAAAATATAGATTTTTCCAAATAACTTTGATAAAATTAATTTGGTTATGAAAAAAGATGTTAATGACAAACTTAAATATTTATTAAAACTATTGACTATGATTTTTTTAATTACTAGTCCTATTTTTGATATGACTTTTTTTCATAGTAGAATTACAACTTTAATAAGAATATTTATAATACTTGTTATTTTTATTTCAACAATATTTTTATATAAAGATAGTAGAAAAAGCCTTAAATATCTTATTATTTTTTATTTACTTAGTGCATCTTATTTAATAGTAAGTTATTATCATAATAAAAGTTTTATATCGCTATTTTCAAATAATTTTAATTATAGTTTTATAAGTGAACTATTTACAATATTAAAATTAATAATGCCTATAACTTTTATATATTCATTATATTATCAAAAATTATCTAAAAAAGATTTTAAGATTATATTTATATCTTGGTCTTTATTTATAAGCCTTCAGATAATAATAACAAATATGTTTAAGATATCTTTATCAAGTTATTCAGAAAATATTATTAAATATAATATATTTGAATGGAATAAAAATATTTATTATATAGAAAGTGCTAGTAAAGGATATTTTACTTATGCTAATATGACTTCGCTAACATTATTAATGATGTTAATATATAATTTTTACTTTTTTATTAAAGATAATTTTAAATATATAATATTAATTTTTTTAATATCTATATCAATGCTAATGCTTGGAACTAGAGTTTCCTCAATAGGGGGACTTCTTACTCTAATATGTTTAATAATTTGTTATTTATTTTTTGTTATAATAAAAAAAGAAAAATTTAATAAACATTTATTTCTTTTATTATCTGTAATAATATTATGGATTTTATTATTACCAATTAGTCCATATAAAAATAGAAATATTGAGTTAAATAAATATAGTAATGTTAAGAAAGATTTATTTGATAATAATGATGTTTATAATAAAAATGATACTCAAACTATAAAAAAAGAAAATTCAAAACAAGAATATATAGAAAGTATTGTTAATAATGATCTAATTCCAGAGTTTTTTTATAAAATATATTATTCTTATGAATATGATCCTGACTTTTGGATTGATTTAATTGAAAATACAAAGGAAAAAGAAATAACTTATCGTTTTTTGGAAAGAAAAATTATTCAAAGAGTAAAAAATGTTAATAATAATAAATTAGATGTTTTACTTGGAATATCAAACTCTAGAATTCAAAATATACATAATTTAGAAAGAGATTTTATTATGCAATATTATGCATTTGGTATAATTGGAAGCATTATTTTATTAAGTGTTTATTTAATAATGTTAATAATAAATATTATTAAATTAATTAAAAAATTTAGTTTTTTAAATTCTATTAATTTAATCGCAAATATATTATTTTGTTTTTGTGCATATTTAACTGGCAATATATTATGCTCAATGACTATGATTATAGTTTATAGTTTTTTAAGTAGTTTTATGATAAAAGATTTATGATAAACTTGATACAATAAATTAATTTTAGTATAATTAATAGGAAGGAATTAATAATATGAAAAAAATAATAAATAATTTAAAGTATGTTTATAAAAAATATTCATTTTTACTTGAACAACTTGTTTCAAGAGATTTTAAAGTAAAGTATAAAAGAAGTGTTTTGGGGGTCGTATGGAGTCTTTTATATCCACTTCTTATGATGACAGTTATGGCTGTGGTATTTTCTAACGTTTTTAAAATGTCTACTCCTGGAGTAAGTTACCTTGCATATTTACTTATTGGTCTTACTTACTTTAACTATTTTAGTGAGGCAAGTAATCTTGCTATGAGTAGTGTTGTAGGAAACTTTAGTTTAATTAATAAAGTTTATATTCCAAAATATATTTTTCCACTTTCTAAGTGTATTTTTGTGGGTATTAACTTTCTACTTACATTAGTACCACTTTATATTGTAATAATTGCTACGGGTACTGGACTTTGTTGGCAACATATACTGTTACCTTATTCATTTATTTGTTTATTTTTATTTACTGTTGGAATGGGATTTATTTTATCAACTATTTCTGTATTTTTAAGAGATATGTTCTATATTTATGGAATTATTATAACAATTTGGACATATCTTACACCAGTTATGTATGATATAAGTGCCATAGGGAGTCACACAATTCAATTTATAATGAAATTTAATCCAATGTATCAAATAATTAATTTCGCAAGAACAATAATTTTATATCATAATACTCCGACATTAGGTCAGTTTGCTGGTTGTGGAGCATCTGCATTAATTATTTTCTTACTTGGAATATTTATCTTTAAGAAAAAACAAGATAAATTTATCTATTATGTTTAGGGAGGTATTTATGGAAAAAGAAAATATGATTGAAATAGAAAATGTTTCAATGAAGTTTAACCTTGGAATAGAAAAGAGTTTTTCCCTAAAACAATGGTTTGTTGATTTGGGTAAACATAAAAAGAAAGTAAAAAATGATTTTTGGGCTTTAAAAGATGTAAATGTAAATATTAAAAAAGGTGAAGTTGTTGGATTTATTGGTTCAAACGGAGCTGGAAAATCTACACTTTTAAAAGTTGTTGCGGGTGTTATGAAACCAACTGAAGGAAAAGTTAATGCATATGGAAATATATGCCCTATGATTGAACTTGGAGCTGGTTTTGATCCACAACTTACAGCAAGAGAAAACATTTATTTAAATGGTGCAGTAATGGGTTATTCAAAACAGCTTATTAATTCAAAATTTGATGAAATTGTTGAATTTTCTGAATTAAAGGATTTTCTAGATGTACCAGTTCAAAATTTTTCTTCAGGTATGGTAGCAAGACTTGCATTTTCAATAGCTACAATAGTAGATCCTGAAATACTTATAGTAGATGAAATACTTTCAGTTGGTGATATTGCATTTCAAGCTAAAAGTGAAAGAAAAATGATGGATATGATAGGCGGTGGAACTACTGTACTTTATGTATCACATTCAACTGAATCAATAAAAAAATTATGTGATAGCGTAGTTTGGATAGAACATGGGGTTGTTCAAAAAATAGGTGGTAAAGAAGTGTGTGATGAATATTTAAAATTTATGGAAGGTAAAAAATAGGTGTAGTAATGAATAAAATACTATTAAATCATTTTTTCGATGTGAGAAAAAGAATAAAAAAAAATAAATCAATAATAATTGTTGCCCCATATTTTAATGAAGAGAGATTAAAAGATGGTTATTATAAAAGAGTTAAAGCTGTTGATGAATTATTTAAGGATTTTTATAAAGTTTATGTAACTTATGAAACTAATAGTAGTTCATTAGTTTTTGAGGAATATCCAGAAAGAAATACAACAGTAGTAAGATATTTGCCTAGTTCTAAAAAACAAAAATTTATAATTGCTTTGCTAATGATTGCTTGTAAGAAAATATATTGCCATTCTGTTTGGCAAGCAAAAAAGAAATTTTATAAATTACCAGGTGTAAAAGTGTACGTTGATGTTCATGGTGTTGTGCCAGAAGAAGAAACTTTATACGGAAGATATGAAGATGCTCAAATGTATGGGGACATTGAGGAAGTTACAGTGCAAAAAGCTGAATGCCTAATATGTGTAACTAATAAAATAAAGGAACATTTAAAAACAAAATATGGAAAAAAATTTAAAGCAAAAACAATTATAATGCCAATTTTTGATAGTAATCTTTCACAATATGATGTTGAAGTTCCTAAGGAAAAAAAATTTATTGATAATAAACCAGTTGTAATTTATGCTGGTGGCATCATGAAATGGCAAAAGATAGAATTAATGCAAGAGTCGATTCATAAATGTATTGACAATGCTAATTACATGATTTATTGTCCGAATCCAAAAGAGTTCTGGGCTACTTGGAAATATTCTAAACCAGAAAACTTAGTCGTAGGTTCAAAATCATATCAAGATTTATGCAAAGATGTATATATGAAAGCCCATTATGGTTATGTTTTAAGAGATGATATTACAGTAAATAATGTTGCTTGCCCTACCAAAATAGCTGATTATTTTAAATATAGAATTGTTCCTATTGTAAGTAGTCCAAAAATAGGAGACTTTGTAGATTTGGGTATGAAGTATATTACTTTAGACGATTTTAATTCTGGAAAATTATTAAATAAAGATCAACTGAAAGAAATAGCCGATAACAATGAAAATGTTTTGAAAAAATATGTTGAAATACATGAAAAAGGTAAAAAAGAATTTATAAAAATGTTTAATGAGGTAGGGAAATGAAAAAAATATTGCACAAAATAAAAAAGTTACTAAGATTTATTGGCGCTTTATTCTATCTTCTTTATTATAGAATTAGAAATATAGGTAAGAAAAAGGGCATAGCTCAAGTTGTAGAATCATTTAAAAGTGGTGGATTAGAACAGGTTGCCGCTAACATATATAAAGCATTTAAAAACAATGGAGATATTTCTACGGTAATATGTATTAGTAATACAACTGGCCCAATGTTTGAACAAATTTATACGCCAAAGGATATTAGAATAATTTATTATGATGTAGTAGAAATGATTAAGTATTGTGCTAAAAATAATATTGGAACTTTAGTGTTTCATTTTACAACATTTCATATGATATTATTTAAATTTTTGGGATTTAAAAATTATTATATTATTCATAATACATATATCTGGTATACTGATGAGGAGTGGAGAAAGTTAAAAATAAAATTAAAATTTGTTAATGGCATTATTGCTGTTTCTGAATGGTGTAAAGACTATTTCACAAAAAAGGCGGGTTATAAAAATATTAAATTAATTTTAAATGGCATTGATTTTAATAATCTTGATAATGGTGAAATATCTTCGATTACTAAAAAATCTTTGAAAATAAAAGACGATGAGTTAGTATGTTTAACAATAGGTGGATATACATCAGGAAAACATCAAATGGCAATCATAGGTATTGCAGAAGAAGTTATTAAGATTAATAAAAAAATTAAATTTGTGTGTGCTGGGCCAATTTTAGATGAGAAATTGTATCAAACAATTTCTGAAAATGTTAAAAAGTCAAACGCACATAATAATATAATTTTATTGGATTATATTCCACAGGAAGAAGTGGGAGATTTTATTACTGAAGTTTGTGATATTTATTTACAACCATCAATTCATGAGGCAGGAGTTCCATTAACTGTTATGGAAGCTTTATTAAAAGGAAAACCGGTAATTATGACTGATTTTATGTTAAATAAAACTTTTCCTAATACAAGCCGCATAATTGGCGTTAAACCACCATATGATGATATTTTAAGTATTACTCCAAAGTTAGCAAGCAAAATGAGTATGAAAGTAAAAGATTCTAGTACTAGTTATTTTGCAAAGGAGATTATTAATGTATCTAAAAATATCGATAAATATAAAAGAAATTTTGAAAAAAGTGATTATGAATTTTTAAGTACAAAACGAATGAGTGATGATTATTTAGATTATATAAAATTGTAGTAGAGGTTATTTATGCAAAATGAAGAAAAAGTAGAAAAATTAGAAAAAAAAATCAAAGAATTAACAAAAGAAATTAAGAAAAAAGATTTGTATATTACACATTTATTAAGTGAGTATGAACATATAGTTAATGTTTATAGTAATGAGTTAAACAAAATTAATTCCATGAGATTCTTAAGATTAAATTATTATTATATTAAAAACAATGGAATATTTAGGTGGATATTGGAGTGTTTTAGAACCTTTGGCAAATTAATTAAATTTCTTTTTAATAATATTAAAAAGAAATTTAATAAATATATTTATAAATCTAGTCTGAAAAAAATATTAAAAAAAGAAAAATATAAACAAATTTTTGTATTTTATCCAGGCTATGATTGGTATATGAAAATGTATCAAAGACCACAACATATGGCCGTACACTTTTCTAATGAAGATGTTTTATTCTTTTATTGTACAGTTAATTGGAATGATAGAGTAGAAGGATTCGAAAAAATTAAAACTAATTTATATGTAACCAATCAATTTGAATTATTAAAAAATTATTTGCCCAAATATACACTATATTTATATGCTAATGAAAATGGTTGCTATATTGATGAACTAAAAACAATTTTAAAAAAGGGAAATAAGTTATTATATGAATATATTGATGATTTACATGAAGATTTGACAAACATTTCTGATGAATTGCTTGAACGACATCGATTTGTTTTAAATAATTCTAAAATTCCAGTGGTTGCAACAGCTCATTATTTATATGAAAAAGCAAAAAAAATACGTGGGAGTTCGGAAAATATTTTGTTTTCAACTAATGGTGTAGTATATGATGATTTTCATATTACTAGTAGCTTACCAGTCCCAACTGATATAAAAAAAATAGTTGCTCAAAACAAGCCTATAATTGGTTACTATGGAGCTTTAGCAAAGTGGTTTGACTATGATTTGGTAGAAAAAATTGCATTAAAGCATAAAGATTGGAACATAATTTTAATAGGAATTGATTATGATGATTCTTTTAAGAAACATAAATATTTTAAATATTTAAGTAATGTGTACTATCTTGGAACTAAAAATTATAAAGATTTAATAAAATATGGTAATTGTTGTGATGTTCTTACAATACCATTCGTAATAAATGAAATAACTTTATCTACTAGTCCAGTAAAAGTATTTGAATATATGTCTATGGAAAAACCAATAGTTACTACTGATTTACCTGAATGTAGGAGATATAAGTCTGTTAAAATTGGAAAAACTCCTGAAGAATTTATAACGCTGTTAGAAAATTGTATAAAGGATAAAAATAATGAAAAATATAAAGAATTGTTAAGAAAAGAAGCATTAGAAAATACTTGGACAAGTAAAGTTAGTGAGATTTTAGATTTTTTGAAAGAAAGTGAAAAGAGGAAAGGAAAATAATATGAAAAAAATCAAAGTAATGAGTGTATTTGGCACAAGACCTGAAGCAATAAAAATGGCTCCATTGGTAAAAGAATTAGATAGCAGGCAAGAAATTGAAAGTATCGTTTGTGTAACGGCACAACATAGAGAAATGCTTGATCAAGTTCTTGAAACATTTGATATTAAACCAAGTTATGATTTAAATATTATGAAGCAAGGTCAAACACTTGCGGATGTTACAACAAGAGCTTTAATTGGTTTGGAACAAGTAATTAAAGAAGAAAAACCTGATATAGTTTTAGTTCATGGCGATACAACAACTACATTTGCTGGTGCACTAGCAGCATTTTATAATCAAGTTGCTATTGGACATGTTGAAGCTGGATTAAGAACTTATGATAAATATTCACCATTTCCAGAAGAAATGAATCGTCAAATGGTTGACAGAATGACTGACATGTATTTTGCACCAACTCAAATAAGTAAAAATAATTTACTTAAAGAAAATATTGATGAAAACAAAATATATATAACAGGAAATACTGCCATTGATGCAATGTGTACAACAGTTGATGAAAGTTATACTCATCCAGAACTTACGTGGATTAAACCAGGTGAAAGGATGATTTTACTAACAGCTCATAGACGAGAGAATTTAGGCGAACCAATGCGTCATATTTTTAAGGGTATCAAAAAAATTGTAGATGAATTTAATGACGTAAAAGTTATATATCCAATTCATATGAATCCTAAAGTGAGAGAAGTTGCAAATGAGGTTTTTGAAAATTGTGATAGAGTAAAATTAATTGAACCTCTTGAGGTATTTGATTTTCATAATTTTCAAAATAAAAGTTATATAATTTTAACAGATAGTGGTGGAATTCAAGAAGAAGCTCCAAGTTTGGGAAAACCAGTATTAGTTTTAAGGGATACAACTGAGAGACCGGAAGGAATAGAAGCCGGAACATTAAAATTAGTTGGTACCGATGAAGAAATAATTTATAATGAGACTAAAAAATTACTTCTTGACAAAGAAGAATATGAAAAAATGAGTAAGGCATCTAATCCTTATGGAGATGGACACGCTAGTGAAAGAATAGTAGATGCTATAATTGGGGCTTTTAATAATGAAAAAGAAACAGAAGAATAAACAATTGGTAGAAAGTTCAAAAGAGTATAATACATTTTTCACAGACATATTATTTAATAGTGGATTATTTATTTTACTTTTTATTGTAATAAATGTTTTACTAACGTCAACTATGTTTATATTTCATGTAAGTATATCTCAATGTTATTTATGGATATCCTTATTTTTGACAATTATTATTATGATGTATTTTTTAATTAAAAAAAATAATTTAAATTTTAAATACATAATTGGTTCATTTATATTGCCATTAGTAATTATTTTTCTCTCTATATTTGGTTCTGGCAAATTTTTTGATTTTACGTGGGATGGCAATTCATATCATAAAAGTACAATTGGTTTTCTTATTGATGGTTGGAATCCTTTATATGAAACAATGAAAGAGTTTGATGATTCATCGAAAGTACCAATAAATATAAATGAATCATCATATATATGGGGCGAACATTATGCTCAATTTTCACATTTTTTTGCAGCAAATATTGGAATAGTAACAAAAAATATTGAGAGTGGTAAAGCATTAAATATTATGTCAATGTATGTTCTCTTTGCATTTGTTTTATGCTTATTATTTAAAAAATATCCAAAAAATTATTTATTTAATATTTTATTTAGTTTATCCTTAATTACATGTACTACAATAGGCACACAATTTTTGACTAATTATGTTGATCTTTTAGTATATATATATTTATTTCTATTAATTATAATATTTTTCTATTTTGAATTTGATCAAGATAAAAAAAATGAGAGTGAACAATTACTAGTTTATTTTTCAGTACTTATTGCATTAATTAATATTAAATTTTCATCTTTTGGTTATGCGGGAATTATGTGTTTAGGATATTATATTTTGTATTTATTTAGATATAAAAAAATTAAACCTTTTTTTATAAAATTTACGATCGTTTCTGTTTTAGCAGTTTTGATTGGCGTTTTTGTAGTTGGACTTTCTGTATATCCAAAAAACTTTAAAGAACATGGTCATCCTTTTTATCCACTATTTGGTGAGGGAAAATATGATATTATGACTGCTAATCAGCCAGAATATTTTCAAACTAAATCACCTATAGAAAAATTTACTATTGCTACTTTTTCTAAGGCAGCAAATATTTCTTTGGCAGATAAAAAAACTGCAGAATTTAAATTACCATTCACTGTTTATAAAAGTGAATTAGAATATTTGAATTCTTGTGATTTGAGAATATCTGGTAATGGAATTTTATTTAGTGGAATTTTACTAATTTCACTTGTTGTCCTATTATTCGGAATGCGTGTTATTTATAAAAAAAATATTAAGTTATTTTGGTTAATTTTAATACCATGTGTAATAACTTTAGTTTTAATTTTTACAATGAGCGACGTTTGGTGGGCTAGATATTTTCCTCAGTTACACCTAATTGTATTTTTTGCTTTGATTGTATTAAATGAATTAGGAAATAAATATTTTAAATTTTTAATTTTAATTGTTTTACTAATTAATAATATAATACCATTAATTATGACAACTAAAACAGCATATAATCATACTTTTAATGTTAATTATCAATTTGTTTTATTTGAGCAAAATACAACAGTAAAAGATTGTAATTTAATTGTTGATAATCATATTTTTCAAGGAACCTATTTTGATATTAAATATAAATTACCGGAATATAATATAAAATTTGACAGTTTAAATAATAATTATGGTTATTATTTTGACGACGGATTTGCAGTTGGAATTTGTGAGGAACAATTGGAAAATGTAAGTCAATAAAGACTATAAAATATAATATGTGCTTTTTAAAAAAAGGCTAGAGAAAGGAATTTAAAAAAATGAAAAATTATTTAAAATTAATTAGAGTTAAGCATTGGATTAAAAATGTATTAATTTTTATTCCAATGGTTTGTGCAGGTATTGTTACATACGATAATATTTTATCATGTATAGGGGGCTTTTTTTCATTTAGTTTCGCTTCTTCATTTATTTATATAATTAATGATATAAAAGATATTGAAAAAGATAAGCTACATCCAAGAAAGAAAAATAGACCGTTACCAAGTGGAAAGGTTAAAAAATCGACAGCAATATATATTGCTGTATTAATGGTTATTTTAGCAATAGCCATTAATAGTATCATAAATAACAATTTCTTAAATACATCACTATATTTTTTAATAGGATATATAATTATAAATATTTTCTATAGTATGGGTTTAAAAAATGTTGCTATTGTTGATATTGTATTATTGGCATCCGGATTTGTAATTCGAGTATATTATGGTGCGAGCATTATTAATGTAGATGTTTCGAGTTGGCTATTTTTAACTATTATGTCGGCTTCCTTATTCCTAGGATTTGGAAAACGTAAGAAAGAGCTTATTCATAGTAAGGATTCCAGAAAAGTATTACAAGAATACAATGAAGCATTTTTAGATAAGTTTCAATATCTAAGTTTGTGTTTAACGATAGTATTCTATTCTTTATGGACTATTGAGCAAAGTGTTAAATATATGTATTTGACAATACCATTATTAATCATAATATTTATGAAATATTCTTTAAATATTGAAAAAAATGATGAGGGTGATCCTACAACAATTCTTTATAAAGATAAAATGCTTATTGGTCTTTGCTTATTATATGGAATAATAATGCTATTATTATTAGTATTGGTGTAGTATGAATATATATGATTTCGATAATACTATTTATGATGGAGATTCCAGTAAAGATTTTTTTAAGTACTGTTTAAAAAGAAATAAAACAATTATTTTTGATATAATTCCTATTTGCTTTATGATGTTTTTATATTTGATAAAGATAGTAGAAAAAGAAAAATTTAAGAGTAGTTTCTTTAGATTTTTAAAAAGAATAGATGGGAAAATATATGTAAATGATTTTTGGAAAATTAATAAAAAGAAAATAAAGAGCTTTTATATTAAAAATCATAAGAAAACTGATATTATAATTAGCGCTTCACCTTATTTTTTATTAGAACCAATAGCTAAAGAATATAATTTTAAATTAATTGCAACATCTATGGATATAAAAAATGGAAAAATAAATGGTAATAATTGTTATGGTCAGGAAAAAGTTATAAGATTAAAAGAAAATGGAATTAATAAGTGTGATTGTTTTTATTCTGATTCTCTTAGTGATGCTCCTTGTAGTAAAATAGCAAAAAAGTCTTTTATAGTTAAGAACGATGAAATTATACCATGGAATAATTATAAAGAAAGTAAAAAAAAGAAATTGTTAAAATATTTCCTTAGTAGAGATTTTATAACTTTTCTATTTATTGGATTCATTAATGTTATAAATGGAATTTGGATTTCTTTAGTATATTCTCTAATTATAAATGGAGATGTACTTGCTTACATTATGGGTTTTTTTACAAGTTTGATTATATCTTATATTTTAAATTCTTTATTAAATTTTAAAAATAAATTGAACTTAAATAAATTTATAAAATTTGCTATTAATAATATACCAAATTTTATTATACAAATTTTATGCTTAGTTATACTTTTAAATGAATTAAATTTACCAAAAATAATTTGTTATGCAATTTCATCTTGTATAGCAGTACCAATAACTTTTTTACTAGTAAAAATCAATGTTTTTAGTAACAAAAATTTTTGAATAGAAATATAGAAAAGTTTAAAAATTAGTATCAAATTATTGGTACTTTTTTTTAATCATGTTATAATTGAGTTAGCAGTATATAAGGAGATAAAATGAAAGAAAAAATAAGTAAACTTGTAAATGTATATAAAAAATATGGATTTATTGGATTTTGTAAAAAATTAAGAGCATATATAATTGCAAATTATTTAGATAAAATAAATTTTAAAACCATATTTAATAAGAAAAAATATACTAAAGAAATAGAAAAAATATTAAATGACAATAAATATGATAGGATTATTTTATGGAGAAGTAGTTTTGGTTATAATGTACCTTTATTTCAAAGACCACAACATATTGCAAATAATTTATCTAAAAATAATTGTTTAGTATTTTATGAAGTAACTACAATGACAGATAAAGTAAAAATATATAAAAAGTTTAGTAATAATTTATATTTATTTAATTATAATAATAAAGCTTTAAATAAAATTCTTATGAATTGCTTAAAGGATATTAATAAGCCAAAATATATACAGCTTTATTCTACGGATTGGAAATTATCTGTAGAAAATATTGAAAATTATATTGCAAATGGTTTTAAATTTATTTATGAATATATAGATCATATTTCTCCAGTATTATCTGGAACAAAAGATTTGCCTAAAAATATTTCTGATAAATATGAATATATATTAAATCATAAAAAAAATGTTTATGTAGTTGTAACCGCAGATAATTTAGAAAAAGATATAATAGAAAAAAGAGGTAAAGAAAATTTAATTTTTTCCTCGAATGGTGTTGATTATAACTTTTTTCAAACAATTGATAAAGACTATAAATTTGAAAGTGAATTTACTAAAGTACTAAATAAACCATGTATTTGTTATTATGGTGCTCTTGCTAGTTGGTTTGATTATGATTTAATAAAGAAAATTAATGATACAAATAAATATAACATAGTTTTATTTGGTATAAAATATGATGAAAGTTTTGATTTATCTGGTATAAATGAACTTAAAAATGTTTATTTTTTTGGACCTAGGGATTATAAAGTATTAAAAAACTATGCTAGTAAAATGGATGTAATGATTATTCCTTTTGTACTCAATGATATAACATCATCTACAAGTCCTGTAAAACTCTTTGAATATATGGCTATGAAAAAACCTATAGTTACTACAGATATGATCGAATGTAGAAAATATAAATCTGTTTTAATTGGTAAAAATTATGAAGACTTTATAAAAAAATTAGACGAAGCAATGAAATTAAAAAATGATAAAAAATATTTGGATTTACTAACTAAAGAAGCAAAGGATAATGATTGGTCTCATAAAGCAAAAGTAATTATTGATTATATAAAAAAGGATGAAAAATGAAAGATATATTAGAAAAAATATATAATGAAGAAGAAAACATATTTTATAGTATACTTGAGGATTTACTTATTACAAATAAAAAAAAATTTATTATAACTGTTAATCCTGAAATAATTATGAAATCCTATAAAAATATAGAGATAAAAGAAATGCTTTTAAATGATAATAATATTTTAGTTCCTGATGGTATATCAATAATAAAAAAAGCAAAACAGTATAATATAAATATTAAAGAAAGAATTACTGGTGTTGATATATCTAGTAAAGCACTTGAAATATGTAATAAAAATAAAAAGAGTATATATTTATTTGGTTCTAAAAAAGAAGTTTTAGATAAGTTGATTATAAATATTAATCAAAAATATCCAAATATTAATATTGTTGGATTTAGTGATGGTTATGTAGAAGATAAAGATAAAATTATGCAAGAAATAATTTCTTTATCTCCAGATCTAATATTAATTGCTTTAGGAGTTCCTAATCAAGAATTATTAATAAACAAATATATTGAAAAAGCCAAAAAAGGAGTTTTTATTGGTGTAGGGGGTACATTTGATGTATTAAGTGGATGCAAAAAAAGAGCTCCAAAATTATTTATTAAACTTAATTTAGAGTGGCTATATAGAATTATATGTGAACCAACAAGATTAAAAAGATTTATTCAAAATAATATTGTATTTATGTTTAAGAAATAGAGGTTTAAATGAAAAATAGAAAAATTGTTATACCACTTTTTATAATATTAATTATTTCATTCGTGGCAATGATATTCTTTTATGTTTATAAAAAACATAATGATAAAATTAAACTACAGGAAGAACAAAAGTTAAATGAAAAATTAATTAAAGAAAAGATTGATTTAATTAATAAAAACTATGGAATATTTGTTGATGGAGAAAAGATTCAAAGTGATGATGAAATAGCAACTTTTTTTAATAATATAATTGATATTAAAAGTGAAATTAATTCATTAAAAGTAAATGGTGTTACAATAACTAATATAACTAATCCTAAAAAGAGTATTGAAAAAAATAATGATTTATATAATAAAATAAATGATTTAAAATATCCAAAATTTAATAGTTTTACTAACTTATCTAAAGAGGAAAATAAAGAACTTGAAAGAATATATAATGAAAGTGAAATAATAAAAAACATTAAAAATGATGAAGATATTAAAGAAAAACTATTAAGTACAATAAGAGATAATAATGAATTTTTAACATTTTTAGATAATAATAAAAATAAATATTATGTTAATGGATTTGATATTATTTATAAAGATGAAAATTTTGCAAATGATTTTAGAAAGTATAATACTAAATATAATTTATTAAATGAGAATAATCTAGGGAAAAAAGTACCCGTTCTTATGTATCATGCTGTTTCAGATAATCCGTGGGGAGATACAACACTTTTTGTTAGCATTAAAAATTTTGAATTACAAATGAAGTATTTATATGATAATGGCTATACACCATTATTCTTAAGTGAAATTGATAGTGCTAAAAATTATGATAAACCAATAGTTGTTACTTTTGATGATGGATATAAAAATATTTATGATTATGCATATCCAATACTTAAAAAATATAATGTAAAATCATCATTTTATTTAATAACTGATTGGATGGATGGTGATACATATATTAGTCCAGAAATGGCAGTTGAACTAGATAAATCTAAACTTTTTGAAATTGGAGTTCATACTAAAACTCATGTTAAATTAGGAACCCTTGATTACGATACACAATATAATGAAATAATTGAAAGTAAAAATACTTTAGAAAAATTACTTAATAAAAAAATAACAACTATTGCATATCCATATGGTAGTTATAATACAGATACAATAAATATAACCAAAAGTGCATTTGACTATGCCGTTACTGTAGAAAGTGGATTTAATTACTCCAATAAATTAGATAGACTAAAACTTAAAAGATTTAAAATACCAAGAAGTATGGATATTAATACTTTTATAAATGTTATTGAGTGAAAGTAGGTTATTTGTCAAAAAATGTCGAACGATTTATGTTGTTAAAAAAACAATCATAATGTTACAATTGACTTAAGAGGTGACTAACTATGTTTGAAAAACTTCCAGATAACCTTTATAAGATAATACTTACAGGGGAATGTCGTACAGTAGAATTTAAGGAGGCAAAAAAGAATTTACCTAATAGTTTGTTTGAAACTATTTGCTCTATGCTAAATAGAAATGGTGGACATATATTTTTAGGTGTCAAAGACAACGGAAACATAATTGGCATAAATAAAGAACAAATTAACTTAATGAAAAAAGAGTTTGCTAATCTTTGCAATAATCCTATGAAATTATTTCCGACAGTTTATCTTGATATAAAAGAATATACTTATAATGAAAAACATATTTTGTATATTTATGTCCATGAAAGTTCCGATGTTCATAAAACAGCGAATAAAATTTATGACCGAAACCAAGATGGTGATTTCGATATAACTAAAAATACAACTTTAATATCAAATTTATATATTAGAAAAAGAAGTAGTTACATTGAAAATAAAATATATCCATTTGCTACTATGGAGGATTTAAGACAAGATTTAATTGATAAGGTTAGAATAATGGTTTCGAATAGGACTGCAAATCACCCATGGAGTTATATGACAAATGAAGAAATGTTACGAAGTGCTGGACTTTATGAAAGAGATTTAGAAACTGGAAAAGAAGGTTATAATTTGGCTTGTATATTACTTTTGGGAAAAGATGAAATAATTTTATCTGCATTATCCTATTATCGCACTGATGCTTTATTAAAAATTGAAGATACTGATAGATATGATGATAGAGATGATATAAGAACAAATCTAATTGAATCATATGAAAGATTAATAAATTTTATAAAGAAACATTTAAATGATAAATTTTATATTGAAGATAATTTGAGAATTAATATTAGAGATGTAATTGCAAGAGAATTATGTGCAAATTTACTTATTCATAGAGAATACTCAAACCCTTATCCGGCAAAACTAATAATTTCTAAAGATAGTATTATTACTGAAAATGCAAATAAGCCAAGAACTATTGGTTATATTGATATAAATAATTATTCACCATATCCTAAAAATCCTAAAATAGCAGCATTTTTCAAGGAAATAGGTTTAGCGGATGAACTTGGTTCTGGTATAAAAAAAATTGTTAAATATGCAAAATTATATAGTAATAATGAACCTATATTTAAAGATGATGAAATATTTACTGCTATAATTTCTTTAAATAAAGGTAAGTTAAAAAAGGTTAGAGTATCAAATGAAAATATAAGAAATATGATTTTGCAATTACTTCAATCATCGAATAATGGCAAAACTAGAAAAGAATTAAACGAGTATATTTATCCAAAAATAAGTGGTGATTTATCAGAAAAAAGTTCTAAAGTTAAGGCTGCTTTAACTTATTTAAGGAGAAAAAATCTTATAAAAAATGTTGGAACAGATGTAAAATCTATTTGGGTTGCTAAATAAAAAAACATTTTACAAATGCATTATCATAATTTAACAGGTAAAATTAAATGATAGTTCAGTGCAAAAATGCACTGAAAAT
>ULOH01014986.1_pt1 | contig 30925 bp, 29 predicted proteins | sample 1952421 | NCBI WGS metagenome assembly ULOH01 (sample SAMEA4835599, study PRJEB28245) | human gut metagenome | biome: gut microbiome; material: fecal sample | place: Denmark | collected 2008
AGTATTATTTGCTGCAAAGACAGTATCAAAAGATTTTCCACTAGGTTCCTCTGTAGAATCATCCCCTACGACTGTGTAAACATCATTATATGTTCCATTGCCCGATAACTTGGCTTTAGAGGATAGAGAAACAACAGGACGAGCGCCACGAGAATTATTCACATCAAGAGAGTCAATAAAGCCTGAAGAATAAACAATAAACTCATAAGCACTTCCACCCGGACTGAAATTATAAGGCGACCCCGACCAATAAGTTTTGTTTGTATACAAGTAATAAGAACTGTTGTTTGTTCCATATACACCTCCTGCCATTGATACTTCATCCGCTGTTATTAATCCTACTGGGTAGGTTAATGCTCCATTTCCATTACTTGTATTTACTGTGAATTTGTCACTTGCTGTTGTACAAGTTAATTTTGGACTTTTATTTGTTATTAATCTTACATATGCTCCATAGTAATAATCCGTACTTGTACTCATACTTCCACTTATTTCTCCTGGTGTTCCACTTCTACTTGTTGTGGCACTTCTATCATTACAGAATATTTGGTCTTGTGATATTAATGCATTATCTTTTAATGTTGTTCCTGAATACCAATCTTCTATTGTTGTTTTTATCCCACTTGATGTACTATTTCCGTGTTGCGTGCTTGCTGTATACATATAACCTACATACACCGGATTATTATAACTACTATTAGAAGCATATGTTGTTGTACTTATTTGGGTTCCTGTTCCTGTCATTACTGTTGCTGTACTACTTGTTGGTGCGGTTGTTCCTGAATATATCATCCTTATTGAACCATCACCATTTATTCTTATTATTCGCCAGTAGATGTCTTTTCCATTTTCTTTTCCAAATTTTACCCAGTTATTATTTACGGCTCCTCTAAAATAGTATGATTTCATACCTGTTGTTGCTGTATAATCATCCTCTTTTGCATACATTCCTTCATTTGTTGTGGCGGTAGCACTAAAATCTGGTATACCCTTTCCTTCTATATATACTTTTGCCTCATCTACTGTTGTTGCTCCATTTCCATTATCTAATAAGATTTTTTCATAACCTTTTGGTTCAGAATCATAATCAAAATATAAATAGCAACTATCTGTTCCTATGAAAGAAAAACTTACCTTACCTAATGTACTATCATAATTACCTATTTTACCATTATTTTTACAATAACTTTTATCTCTATTTAATACATAATCTCCTTTAGGTATATCTTTTGAATTCGATTTTGTATAATCAGTTGCTCCATCTTCTTTAATCATTATTGCTAAATTATTTTGTTTTCTTTTTTTAGTTTTAATTACTTTATTTTTATTTTGATAAATATTATAAGTTAAAAATATACTTCCAATTAAAATAAGAACTATTAAAATTGCATATACTTTTTTATTTTTCATAATATCACTCCAATCCCTTATAAATACTGGGGTCATTTTTCTCTTATCTTAAACATTTGAGAAAATTTGTTGCCCTTTTTACGTTATTTAGTCTAGTCAAAATCCCTTTTTAGTAGTATAATTTAATAGTAAGTAACGTAAATACGAGGGTGTTTTTTCTCAAATGTTTAAGATTTAAGAAAATTATAGGTCTATAAATGCTTAGTTTATTAGGAATTTATAAATTATATAAAAAAGAGTTTACTTTTGTAAACTCATCTATGTCAAGAAAACAAAATGTTTTCTAAAATTATTATATGACTATTAAATAATTATATACCTATCTTTCTCCCTCTTCGAGCATTTTTTGAATAAATATACCATAACCAGAATATGGATTATCAACAATAACATGAGTTAATGCTCCGACTATTTTATCATCTTGAAATATTGGTGAACCACTCATACCTTGAATAACACCACCAGTAAGTGATATTAATCTATCATCATTTATTTTAAAAGTAATATTTTTTATATCACTTGTTTCATTTATTTTAGTTATTTCTATATTAAAACTTTCCTCTTTATCACCATTTAAAACTGTTTTAATTACAGCGCTTCCTATTTTAGCATTACCAACTTTTATTAAATTATTAGAGTTAATTTTATCATTATAAATACCAAAGATTCCATATCTTGTATTTTTTACTATATTACCAAATTCATAATTATAATTAAATTTAGCTATTTTACTTCCTGGAGTACCTATGATGCTTTTTTCAATACCTGTAACAAAACTATTAAAAATAGTACCCTCTTTTATTTCAACTTTCTCATTAGTATTACTTTCCACTATTTCATGACCTAAAGCGCCATATATTAATGTATTTGGATCAATATAAGAAAGTGTACCAATACCCATAATTGAACTTTTTACAAAAAGACCTGTTTTAATAACTCCATCAATACTTATTAAATCAAGTTTAGTTTTCTTTTCTAAACCTTTTCTAATATAAGTAACTTCTATAGTATCATTACTAATATATTTTTCAATAGCATTTGATAGTTCATTTACATCTGAAACCTCTATATCATTAACTTTTATAATATAATCTCCATTTGCAAGTGAGGGGCTTCCCTTATTATATTTTCCATTAACCTTATAAAAGCCAATTACCATAACCCCTTTTGTATCAACTTTAATACCTAAAGTTTTACCTCCGGGAATTATATAATCAGAATATGCAAATATACTTATAGGTATAAATAAAATACATAAAAATACTAATAATTTCTTCATAATATCACATTAATATTATGTTCTAATAAGGAAAAATTATATTAACACTTTTTACCATTAAAATTTATAACATATTTTCTAGTAAATACATCTTCATTATTATTAGATTCATATCTTTGATTATATAGATTTATAAGATTTTTATCTTTTTCAAAAAGCATTTTTAATAATATATTTTTTCTAGCATCTTTATTTATATCACTTTGTAAAAGTTTAACTGGTAAATACTTTTCATCATACTCATTTATATAAGCATATTTTTTCGCTGCCATACATAGTTTAATAATCAAAGTAACATTTAGTAAAACTTCATCATAATTTATTTCTCCATTTGGAAATCTAAATTCAATAGTATTTTTTAGTTTACTTTGAGCATTTTTAAGATTTATATCAAAATATCTATTATCTTGAATATCTTTAATTTCCTTAACAAAATCATTTAATTTTTCATCTTCATTAAATTTATGTAAACTTATCGCTAAATATAATCTATTAGAAATAGGTTTAGCATAATATTCAAGTTTTGGTCTATGAATAGAACCTTTTTTATTACATATATCAAAGAAAATATCTTGAGTATTTGTATATATCATATAAAGCATTTCAAGTTCTTTAGCATTACTAAAATAATTAAAACCAATATGAATATGTCCACCACACTCATTTGTTACTTTAAAATCATTATTTTCCATAAAATCACAAATATATTTTAAATTAGCTAAATCATTTTGAGTATAATGAAGTATTGGTGAAACTATTTCAACACCATTTTCAATCGAAGAATCACCCTTAATAGACCAAGTTTTATTAATTTTTCTTACCTTTTTAATTAATTCTCCCTCGTCAAAAGAAGCCTCGAGTTCTAAACCAAATGAAATACTTTTATCTATATTTTCATACATTGCAGGTTTATTATCACATAAATTTACTTTCTTATTAGATATAAATATTTCTTTAATTAAACTTGAGGGAAGTAAATTAAATATTTCTTTTTTAGTTTTTTCATCACTTAATTTATATATATTTACAAGTATTTCTAAAGAATCTTTTTCACTAATATTATTTTTAATTATTTTATAATATTTTAAAACAATATCACTATAAATATTATTCTTTAAAATAAATATTTTATCTTCATTACTTAGTTCATTAAAATATTTAGTAAATATATCTTTATCATTTGTTACTACTAAAATAGGTTTAACTAATATATTTTTTTCTAAAAATTTATTAATATTATCTTTACTCATATGTCGTATTAAAAATATTTGATAATCTAAAGGAGCACAAATTAAATAATTTTCTATATTAGTAAAGTCTTTAAAAGTACTTAATATTTTATATATAAATTCTTCGGATTTAACATCATTTATAAGAAGTAATTTATTACTATCACATTCTAAAGAAGAAATAATTTTATATTTATTTTTTTCATTTAATTTTCTTTTTAAATGATTATATTTTTCTATTACAAACTCATCATTTTTAATATGAGTTAAATAATTTACCTTATCGTTTTCATTAATAAAGTTATATAATTTTTCATAATACATAGGATTTTTAAAATCAATTTTTTCTGAAGTTATATGAGTATTTTTAAAAATATTAATATTAGTTAATATATTAAACATACTTTCATCTTTTTTTAAATTAGAAATAATATTTAAAATATCCTCAGTAGAAAGTCTTTTTAATAACTTTTTATTAATTAATTTAAGTTTAAAATTATCAGATAGTTTTTTCGAAGTTAATAAAGTTTTTTTATCTTTGATTATATTTAAATAAAAACTACTATTTTGATATTTTCTTTTTATATTCGAAGGTAAAATAAAGTTTACTAGCACTAATACATTTTCCACTGTAAATTTAATAGGTAAAATCATTATAACTAATAATATTATTAAAAATAATGGCATAGTTCATCCCCCTTTATAACTAAATAATATTATATAAATTTATTAATTTATGTCAATAAAAAAATGCTATATTACTATAACATTAATTATTTTCTTTAATATCTAAATCTTTAAGTTCTCCACTTTCAGTTAATACTTTATTTACTGCCGCAGTAGCATTTTTTATTTTATCTGAACAAAATTTTGCAAGACTCATTGCTTCACTATATTTTTTTATAGCATTATCAAGATCAACATTTCCTGATTCTAATTCTTTAACAATTTGTTCTAAATTAGTTAGTGCTTCTTCAAAAGTTTTATTATTTTCCATTTTTAACCTCCATTACTTTTGCAGATATAATTCCTTTTGCTAAGGTAATATCGATATTATCACCTTTTTTAACATCTTTTATTTGTTTTATAACTTTATTATCATGTTTAACTATACTATAACCTTTATCTAATATACTCATTGGATTTAAAAGTGATAAACTCTTTATAAGAATATCTAATTTATTTGATTTATTATCAATAAGTATCATTGGATTAGTAAGAATATAACTTGATGTAATATTTTCATATAAATGAGTTTTCTTAGTTATAATATTTTCCATATTATTTTTTAAATTATCTATTAAAATATCAAGTTTTTGTTCTTTAATTTCATACATTGAATATGGATTTTTTAAAATATAACTGCGTTTAAATCTTTCAAGCATTACAAATTTTTGATTTACCATATTCTTTATTGTTTTAGTGGCTCTTATAACTAAATTATTTATAAGTATATTCGTGTCCATTATCGTAGGTACACACATTTCAGCCGCTCCGGTTGGTGTTGGTGCTCGAAGGTCAGCGACAAAATCAGCAATTGTAAAATCTATTTCATGGCCAACAGCACTTATAATAGGTGTATTACATTCATAAATAGCTCTTGCAACTATTTCTTCGTTAAATGCCCATAAATCTTCGATTGAACCTCCACCACGGCCTACGATAATTGTATCTAAATTAAATGTATCAGCTTTTTTAATTTGATTTACTATATTATATTTGGCATCAGGTCCCTGTACTAAACTTGGAAATAAAATAACCTGACAAATTGGGAATCTACGCTTAATTGTTGAAACAATATCTTTGATTGCAGCTCCCGTATCAGCAGTAATAACGCCAACTTTCATTGGGTATTTTGGAATAAGTTTTTTATGTTCTTTATTAAATAATCCTTCCCCAGCAAGCTTTTTCTTTAGTTTTTCATACTCTATAAAAAGTCTACCTATACCATCTAAAGTCATTTTTTCTACATAAATTTGATAACTTCCTGAGGCTGGATAACATGAAATTCTACCTTCGATTAAAACTTGATTACCATCCCCAGGAATAAAATCTAAAGTTTTTGCACTTGACGCAAACATTACTGCATTAATCCTAGAATTATCATCTTTTAAAGTAAAATATAAGTGTCCCCTTGCATGGTTTTTAAAGTTAGATATTTCCCCCTTAACATAGACTTTGTTTAAAAAATAATCTTTATCAATAAGATTTTTAATATAATTATTAATTTGACTTATTTCTAAATAATTATATTCCATTATCTATCCTTTATTATTTTATCAAGTACTGCATTAATGATTTTTCTTACATTATCATCACTATATTTTTTAGAAAGTTCAATTGCCTCATTTATAACTACAACTTCAGGTGTATCTGTATACATAAGCTCATATATAGCCATTCTAAGTATTGCAGCACCAGTTTTATCAATTCTATCTATAGACCAATCATTCATATATTTATTAGCTAAATTATCAATTTTATCTTTATATGTAACACATCCATAAACAACTTGTTTTACAAACTCATTTTCTACTTCAACATTTGCTTTTATTGTATCATCAATACTTACATTTAATTTTTGATCTTTTGCTATATCAAGTTGATATAAAATAACCATTATTTTTTCCCTTAATAAACTTCTTTTCATCGCCATAAATACTCCTTTTTCACATACAATAAATTATATCATAATTTTTAATACAATAAAAGGATGAAATAACTAATTATCATCCCTTTTATCTTTGATAAGTACTTTGAGTTAGTTTATCATATTTTGCTTTTAATTTAGCTAGTTTTTGCTCTATTTTTAATATTTCAATTTGATTATATTTTATTTCATCAAAAAGTTCATTTGCTCTATAATAATCTACAACTTCATTATTTAAAATAAACTGCATATTATTATTATCAGATTCAAGTTCCTCTTTTTGATATACTAAATCATTTATTTGTGATTCAAGTTCAAATATTCTATCATCTGAAACCTCAATATCATAAGCTTTTGAAAAATCATCATCATCCATAAGCATTATATCATCTGGTTCATTTAAACTATCACTTTTTTTAAATTTTTCATTCATTATCTTTTCATACCGCTTTCTTTATTTACTTCACGATAAAGGACATTTTGATTTAAAAATTTTTCATATCTAATTAAGCTATTTAAAAATTTTTCATATTCCTCTTTTTTAATAAATTTTTTGTATTCATACATAAGCGTTTGTCTTAATTTTTGAGTTTCTCCAAGGACTATGAAAAAATCACCGTCAGAGGATTCATCATTTAATGAAGCAAAAAGTCCAAATACTCTTTTATATTCTTTAGTAAATTTATTTAATATTATTTTATTAAGAAAGTTTTCATCATAAACAGTAAATGATTTAACAATATCGTTTTTAGGATTAAATGTATAACCTTCAGTTTTTATTAACTTATTAATATTTTTATTTCCTTTATTTATTTTTAAAACATATTCACTCATTATTATCCTCCATTAAATCTGGTCTTTTTTCTAAAGTCTTTTTCATTGCCATTTCTTTGCGCCACTCATCAATTTTTTGATGATTACCACTTATTAAAACATCTGGTACTTTCATACCTTCATATTCATATGGTTTTGTATACATTGGGTAGTCTAATGTATTATTTGTAAAACTTTCACTATCAAGACTTTCTTTATTAATTACTCCAGGAATTAACCTAATTATTGCATCCATCATACACATCGAAGGATACTCACCACCAGTTAAAACAAAATCACCAATTGAAAGTTCTATATCACAAAGAGTTCTAATTCTTTCATCAAACCCTTCATAATGACCACATATAAATATTAAATGTTTTTTATTAGATAAATCATAAGCAATTTTTTGATTAAATGTTTTACCATCTGGAGTAAGTAAAATAATATAACTATCTTTTGTTTTAATACTTTTTATACACTCAAAGACAGGTTCACATCTAATAAGCATTCCAGCTCCTCCACCATATATTGTATCATCAACTTGACCATTTTTAAGTGGTGTATAATTTCTAAAATTAATTATATTTATTTCTACTTTATCGTTTTCAATTGCTCTTTTTATTATTGATTCAGTTTTAAAACCATTATACATTTCAGGAAATAAAGTAAGTACATCAATTTTCATTTAAATCACCCATATTTTTTACATAAATAATATTATTTTCAAAATCCATTTTTTCAATAAAATTATTTGTTATTGGTATTATTATATCATGAACCTTTATATAATTATACTTTTTATTAAGAAGTATTTCTTTTACTTTACCTATTAGTTTATCATTATCATAAACATCCATGTTCATAAGTTCTATCAAAAGATAATCAACATTTATTTCATTTCTATTAACATAAACTTCTTTTTTTAATATTTCATCAGTTAAAGAAATATCATCAATACCTAAAAACTTTATTACTTCACAATTTGGATTTTGTTTTACAGACTCAATTATATATTTTTTATTATCAATATATAAACTATTTCCCACTTTAAAAATATCATTTTTATGATTAGTTTCACTTAATATTTTTACTTCACCTTTTAAACCAAAAGGTCCCGTAATATAACCTATATATAATAATTTCATTTTTTACCTCCTGAAAAAGATATTTGGATCTTTAAATACAATTAAATTAATATTTTTATCTTTAGTTATAATATTTAGTTCATATGATTTTAATACAGTTACTTTATTTCTATGTTCAACGTTTCCAGTGCTTCGACCATTAGTTTTAGATAAATTTGGTTCATAATCTGATTGAACCATTTTTATATAGTTATATGGTTTTATATTAATTTTAATTTCTTTTATATCATTTATTTTATCATAAAATATTCCATCATTATTTTCTATTCCAATACTTAGTATGTCTTTATCAAATGTTAAATACATATTACCACTTTTATAATTTAAACCAGAAATATATTTTCCTTTTAGATATTCTGTTTTAGGTAACTTTAAATTATTAAATTTAATAATATCTTTTTCTTTATACATAATATATATCATAATAATAATTAAAAATATTGGTATAAAAATATATATAAACTCTACTATCTTTTCCATAAACTACCTATTATAAATATCATACATAATAATGCTACTTGCTACTGCAGCATTTAAACTTTCACATTTTTCATTCATATTAATATAAATAAAATCATCACAAAGTTCTTTAACTTCAATACTTACGCCTTTTCCTTCACTGCCTATTACAAAGGCTACTTTTTCCTCGTTTACAGTCTTAATATTTTTACCATTAATTACATCAGTTCCATAAATTTTATAACCAAGAGTTTTAAGATAAGGGATAAATGAAATAAGATTATCTTTTATAATATTGGCATTAAATATCATTCCCTCCGATGAACGAATAACTTTATCATTGTAAGCATCCACTGTGTCCTCTGAGCAAACTATCGTAGGAAAATTAAAAGCTACGCTGCTTCTTATGATTGTACCTAAATTACCTGGATCTTGTATATGATCAAGTAACAAAACATTACCTCTTATATCATCAGGTAAAATAAAATTACATACTGCCATTACTTTATTCGGAGTAACTAAACTACTTATTTTAGCCATTATTTCTGGAGTTACATTATAAGTATCAACTTTATACTCTTTATCTTCCGTAGTAATTATTTCTTTTACAATACCTTTTTTTAAAGCTTCATTAACTAAATTTTCACTTTCAACAATAAATAAATGTTCTACATCACGGTACTTTTTCATTTTAAGTTTAGCCCAATAGGCAACTTTTGGATTATTAATACTAGTTATTTTCATTTTCTTAACTCCTTTCTTGCTTCTTTATAATTAGGGCAAGCAAGCGAAACTATATTCCAAAACTTTTTAGAGTGATTTCCTTCATAAAAATGTGCCATTTCATGAATTATTACATAATCAAGAAGCCATACTTCTTTTTTAATTAATTCTTTATTCAAAGTAATAATATTATCCCTTCGATTACATACTCCCCATCTAGTTTTCATTTGTCTAAATTTTAATGTAAACTCAGGTAAATTATTAAAACAATTTTTACATATGGAAACTTCCTCATTAAAAACTCTATTTATTTCTTCTTCAGTAAATTTATTTAAATCATCTTCATTTTTAGCATAGATAAAATCACCATTTATATAAACATTATCAATACTCTCATTAAACTCTACATTATAAGTTTTACCAAGTAAATGATAACTTTCATTATATTTTTTTCTTTCAACTGCTTTTTGATACATTTTAATAATAGCATCTTCATTTTTAAATATTAATGATTTAATTTCCTCTTTAGAAACTTTTTTATGACAAGTCACAATTAAAACACCATTTTCATTAAATCGAAAATAGATATTCTTATTATTTTTATAAATAATTTCTACATAAATGTTGTAATCTTTAATATTTAGTTCCATAATTATATTTTAGCAAAATATACATTTAAAAACAAGAAAACGTTTATGATTTTCTTGCTAAATAAAACATTTTTAATATATTGGTTATTCATATGTATAACTAATGGATTTACAAGTCTTGTTTTCTTTGAGATCCATACCATATATAGAACCTTCCACTATCAAGAATCAATTGATTTAAATCAATTATATGATGTTCATACTCTTTAAATTTCAAAATCAAGCATATCGTTAACTGCGACTTCATATAAATCTTGCTCATGTTTTATAGTATCAATTAAAAACATTTTATCACTTTCATAATTTTTAAGACCTCTTAAATAAAAAGGCTTATCACTATCTAAAATAATAAATGGCATTATATCATTTTTTAAACATTCCTTGAACATTATCATTCTGCCGACTCTTCCATTGCCATCTCCAAAAGGATGTATTTTTTCAAATTTATAATGAAATTCAATAATATCTTCAAGGGTAATATTTTTAAGTGAATTATACCAAGAAAGTAAATTATCAATGTCCTTTGGTGTATCTTTTGGTGAAGATGTATCAATTACATTTATTAGTCCTATTTTATTAGGCACTATTTTAAAACCACCAACGTTATATCTAGGATTATCTTCATCAGATGTTCCCCTTTTTAGAATCTTATTCATTTCGATAATAATGTTTTTATCTAACTTTTTTTCATAAATATCTAACATATAATCAAATAATCTAAAATGATTTTTCATTTCTATTAAATCATCCAATTTCACTACATCATCAGATTTTGGTATATAAGAGTTTGTTACAAAAATTTCTTCGGTTTCATCCTCACTTAAGTGTGTACCCTCAATCTTATTAGAATTATAAGCAAAATTTACTTGAGAATAATGATATATATTACCTTTGAATTTTGAATTTTTTTGACTAACTAATTCTCTTTTTAATTTTTCTATATTCATAATAACCTTCCTTAAAAAGATAATACCACATTTTTATTAAGATTTAAATGCTATATTTTCTTTTTAAAATTACCATCAATTCCAACACCTTCATTAGTAATAACAAAGGCAGTTTTATCTATTTTATCTAGATCTTTTTCTAAAATAGATAATTCATATTTAGAAAGTGCTACATAAGTAATATAAGTAGTAGAGTTTTCATATCCTCCTTTACCTTTCCAAAATGTTGCATCTCTTTTTAAATTTTCTTTTATATAACTAATTATTTTATTAGGCTCATCTTTTGTAAATATCATAGCAGTAGTACATATATTTTTTTCATGATTTTTATCTACTACAAATGAAGAAAATAAAGAATAAATTATTGAGTAAATCATTGTATTAATACCAAATAATATTCCACTTATAGAGTAAATAACTAAATTTATAAGAATACCTATTTTACCTACAGACATTTTTTTACTATTAAGTGAGGCTACTACTCCGATAATATCAGTTCCTCCACATGAACCACCCACTGAAAAAAACATTCCTGCTCCAAAACCTACGATTAAGCCGCCAATTAAAGTACTTGTTATAAGTTCATCTACAATTGGGGTTTTAGGTATTGGTATAAATGATAATGCTAAAGTTTGAACAGCAATACATAAAATTGTACGTCTAAAAAATACATCATTTACTTTTAAATAAGCAAGTACAAAAAGTGGAATATTAAAAAGTAAATTTAAAATACCGGATATATCAAATGTACTCTCTAAAGCAAAAAGTTTAATAAGCATTTCATTAATAAGTTGTGATAGTCCTAAAACGCCACCATTAAAAAGTCCCATTGGTCTTATGAAAAGATTTACTCCAAGAGCATAAATAATTACACCAAATATTGCTTTTAAAAAGCTTTTGGTATCCCAATCATACATTGCTTTCACTTTAATCAACCTACCTTAAATTAATTATAATATATTTTAAAAAAATATGAAACTAAAATATTTCATATTTTCATTAAAAAGGCATTTTCATATTACCATTAGACATACTTTTCATCATTTTTTTCATTTGTTCAAATTGATTAATAAGTCTATTAACATCTTCGACTTTCATTCCACAGCCTTTGGCAATTCTTATCTTTCTTTGAGCCTTTAAAACCTCTGGATGTCGTCTTTCATATGGACTCATTGATAAAATAATTGCTTCAACATGAGCCATTTCTTTAGGATCAATATTTACATTATTAAGTCCCATTTTTCTTGCACCAGGAATAAGTTTAAGTAAATTTTCAAGTGGCCCAAGTTTTTTTATTTGTTTCATAGTATTTAAAAAATCTTCGAAATCATATTTACCTTTAAGCATTTTTTTGCTTAAATCTTTAGCTTCATCCTCACTCATTAATCCTTCAGCCTTTTCAGCAATAGATAAAATATCTCCCATATCAAGAATTCTATTTGCCATTCTTTGGGCATCAAATAATGAAAGACCATCCATTTTTTCACTATCACCAATAAATTTAATTGGTACATTAGTTAGGTGTCTAACACAAAGTGCTACTCCACCTTTTGAGGTACTATCCATTTTAGTTAAAATGCATCCTGTTAAATGAAGTGTTTCATTAAATCCTTTGATAACATTTATAGCATCTTGTCCTATCATCGAATCAATAACAAGTATTTTTTCATCAACTTTAAAATTATCCTCAACACTTTTAAGTTCATCCATTAATTTTTCATCAAGTTGAAGTCTTCCTGCAGTATCAATGATAATATAATCATTATTATTTTCTTTAGCATAAGAAATAGCATCTGTAATTATTTCATTAACTGTAGCATTATCCTTTGAAAAAACTGGAATATTTAACTCTTTACCTATTTGTTTAAGCTGTGTTATAGCCGCAGGTCTATATATATCACAAGCCACAAGTAAAGGTTTCTTATTATATTTTTTTCTTAAAAATAAAGAAAGTTTTCCAGCAGTAGTTGTTTTACCACTTCCCTGAAGTCCCACGAGCATAAGAACTGAAGGATTACCACTTACATATAAATCTTCACTTTCTCCAAGAAGGGAAACAAGTTCATCTTTAATAAGTTTAATAAATACTTCCTCAGGTTTTAGTGATTTGGATACCTCTAAACCTAAAGCTTTTGTTTTAACATTATTAGTAAATTCCTTAACTATTTCATAGTTTACATCTGCTTCCAAAAGAGCCATTCTTATTTCTCTTATTGCTGTGTCAATATTATCTTCAGTAATTTTACCCATACCTTTAATATTTTTAATAGCACTTGATAATCTATCTCCTAAATATTCAAACATTTTAACCTCGTTTCTTAATTATTTTACCATAACTTGTAATAGTTTATCAAATAATTTTAATAAAAAATAACTAGAGTATATCTAGCTATTTTCTTGTATACATTAAAGCCTTATCTTTTGATGGCATATCAGAGGAATATATTTTTCCCATCATACTTTCTTTATTAAAGTCTAGAACAATAGGTTCTATTTCAAATGTTCCATCATTTTTTTCTTTTAAAACAATACCACAAGCAAAATCATCTCTAAAAATCATTTTTATTGTATGTATTAAAGTATCATTTAGTTTATCTTCATAATCAAAATGTACATGTCCTTCGAAAATATGATTGTAATCAGTAATTTTATTTCCATCGAGCATTGGATTATTTAATGCTTTTTGAATTATTTTACTATGAGGATGACTACTTCCTAAAGTATCCATAATTTTTAACATATCCTCTTTTGCTTGCAAACTATTTGTATATAAAAACTCTTTTGCTCTATCATTTACTCCGAGTCTTTGAAAAATCCATGTATTATGATTATTATAATCCCATCTTACATCATTACCAAAATGAATTAAACCTACTTTTTGATTTCCTACAGTAATTTGCCTTGAAACAGGATAATACTTTAAATCATTTACTCTACTGCCAATTTTATCTAAAGTCCAATTACAATTATCCTCACGGTCTTTATCAAAATAAGTAAATGCTTTATAATCATTTAAAAAATATGATTCACTATTTCCCTCAATACTTTGAACATTATATTTTTCTAAAAGTTCTAAGACTTCTTTTGGATTAGGCCCTACTGTAATATTATCTCCAAGTGAATATATTTCAGTAATACCTTGAGTTTTTGCATAAGAAAGTAGCGCAATAGTGGGTTCTAAAAAAGCATGAATATCTGACATTATCATTATTTTTCTTCCTGTATATACATCATCTTTATGATAATTAATTAAATATAATAAACCATCATAAATACTTTCTTTTTTATTATCACTAATATATTTTATTTCCTTTTTACTAAAGAAATTTACAGGTTTATCGATATAACTATTTTGTTTTTGAGTCATTACAAATGATAAATTATATTTTTTAGCATATTCAAGTTCTTTAGCACTAGGACTTTTTCCATTAATTAATGCCATAGCAACAGGTTTTAAATTTTTTCTATATAAAAGTGTTTCAGAATTTCTATCACTAACACTACTTGTTTCAATAATACCTCTTTGATAAGCATCTATTACTACATCACAATAAGAATTTTTAGTTAGAATATGATTAGTCCCCATATTTACTGTACTACTACATATATAACTACCCTCAGGAATATGATCATAAAGAAAAACCTCAGTAACATAATCAAAATAATATTTTTGACCTAAATAACTAATTGGACTTAATGAAATATAATTACTTTTTCCATCACTTATACCATTAACTAAATTATAATCAGGTTCATTATAACTTTTTACATGGGCATAAAGACAATAATTTACATTTCTAAAATCATATGTTTTAACCCCATATTTCTTAGTAAGTTCTAAATCAATTAAATCATTTGCTTCGGATAAAGGTGTTAAATTATAATTTGCCTCAATTTCATAAATATTTCTAATCATTGAATATATTTTATTAACATTAGTATATAAATCTTTAATTGGATTATTATTTTCTGATAAAATATTATTTAAAATATATTTAATTGCGTCAGTATTTGAATTATAATTAATTTTAATTCGTATTACTTTAATTATTTCATCAATATAGTAACATAATAATTCATTTTTACTATTATTTACTTTTAAAGTCTCAAGACCTGTTACACCACCAATATTATGAATAAGTGTATTAATATCTTCACTATTAAAGGATGTTAAATATAAAAATATTTGATTAAGCTCTAATTTATTATCACACTCATTTACATGTTTTTTTAATAAAGCAAATTTTTCTTTTATCATTTTATCAAGTAATTCAATGCTATTAGGACAATTTGAAATTATATCAGTTTTATCATTTATTAGTAAATAAATATTTTGAATATCATTTTTATTTAAAGCTAGATAATCTATATTATTAAATAAATTTTTATATTTATAATATGAAAGTAATATTTTACATAAACTTTCTACTTTATTTGCATCATTTATAATAAAACTATAATTATTTTCTATAAATTTTTTTAATTTTAAAAACTTTTGAACTTCATTATTTTTTAAAATATCATTCATAATAAATATTGTTTTATCATTATTAAGTCCATATTGAATAAATAATTTTATATCAAAATTAATATTATTTAAAAATGTTTTTAAAGTACTATAATAATCATCATCTTTACTATAACCAAAATATTTTGTGATTTCTTTTATACATTCCCTATCAACTTTATCTGGATAAAGTGCTTCATATGCAAAATTCTTTATTACATCGCTTTCTTTATCATTATGTACTATTTCATCGAGAATAGATGTATTAATCATTTTATATTTTTCAAGTATTTCGTCATGATAAATATCAAAAAAATATTCAAAAGCATCCTTTTTTATGGAATTTATCTTATATTTTGAATAAGAGGAAAATAAAGCAAAATCAGTTTCATCAATAATTTTATTAAAATAAGTTCTATTTAATTTATAATATTTTTTTATAATTTCATCTCTATTATAATAACATTCTCTATAAATATTATTTAATAAATCTATAACATTATCGTAATTAATATATTTTTTATATATTTCTTTTGCTATATCATCATATAATAAAATATATTTATAATCTTTTAAAATAGTTTCAAATGGAAACTTTATATAATATTTAATTAATAGATCTTTATGAATACTAACTAAATATTTTTTTAATGTTTCTGAGTAAACAGAACTAGATAAAGTACTAACTACATTAGAAATACTCCATTTTCTTAAATATTTTGAATAATTAGTTTTAGAAAGAATAATTTCCATTCCCTCGTTGGAAGCATAAATTGCTTGAAAATCTAAATATGTTATATTTTTTATATTATTTAATATAGTGCCATAGTTATTATTAACTAAATTCCAAGTAAGTAATTTATCTTTTTTGTAACTTCCAAGTGCTTTTAAAGCAAAATCTTTATCAATATAATTTTTAATATCAGAATACTCTATTTTTTTAATTTTTAATATAGTGGATAATAAATTTTCATCTTCATATACAAAAAGTGCATCAATTAATAATTTTTTAGTATTTCCTTTTTTTATAGTATCATAATATGTAGAAATATTTTCATTTAAAAATTCATTAATTAAAGATTCTTTTATTCTATCTTTATTTGAAAAAACTTTTAATACATTTTCTTTAGTAATTGTTTTTTCATAAAAATATAATCTTAGATTTTTATTTTCAATAGTATTTATATAATCTATAAGGCTAAATCTAGATTTAATATTGTCAATTAAATATTTTTTTAATTTATAGGGTATTTTATCATTATTAAAAAAGTCATAAATATCCTCTTTAGAAAGATAATAAGGAACTTTATATAATTTTAAAAAGTATTTTTTAAAATCAAATGAATATTTATAACTAGACATATATTTTATAACATCAGAAAAATCAATATTTTTAAAATATTCAAAAACTTCTATTCCAAATTCATTTCTTATGCATAATAAACTATATACTATAGATAAAATATTTGAATTAACTGAATAATCAAAAAATATTTTAAGTAATTCTTTTGTACTTTTAATACTTAAATTTAAATATTTATATGGTATAGAAAAAACATTATAATTATCTTTTTGTAAATTCATTTTAACCCCCATTTGCTATGAACAATTATAACAAAAAAGAGTGTTTATGTCAAATATATGTAAAGTAATATTATAATAAAAAAATACTAAGAATTTTTTACTTTCTTAGCATTTTTATTTTGTTTTTTTAATGAATTATTAATTTCCCTTAATAAAAGGATTTCTTCGGATACTTTTTCTTCTTCCTTCTTTTCTACTTTTGCCTCTTTTACAAGTTTTTTCTTAGTCATATCATTTAAAGTATTAAGGGTTTTTACCACTAAAAAGATACAAAAAGATATAATTAGAAAATCAATAATATTTTGAATAAACATTCCATAATTTACTGTAGCCTCACCAACTTTTAAAGATAGATTAGTAAAATCTATACCTCCGATTATAACACCAATTAATGGCATAATAACATCATTTACAAGTGAGGAAACAATTTTAGAAAATGCTCCTCCTACTACTACACCAACAGCTAGATCTAAGGCATTTCCTTTTGAAATAAACTTTTTAAACTCATTTAATATTTTTTTCATTTTTATTTAAATCCTCTTTGAAGGTTACATACATTGCAATAATATAAATTATAACAGTAATTATATATCCTAATGTAAAGTATGAATATTTAGTAAATAATACACCAATTAATGTTAGAAATAAACTTACTAAATAAAGTCCATAATAACTAAGTGGTAAGTATTTATCTAAATTATATTTTTTTAAACTAGGTATATGTTCATCTAACTTAATAAATGTATTAACAATATTTACAAAGAATAATAAAATTGCAAATATAGCACATATTTTAGCAAGTCCAAACATAAATGATAAATCAAACATATCAGAATGAAGCACTGTAATTGAGGTGCTTGATTCATAACCAAAAAATTCTATTTTATATTTAATCCATTTTACATTAAACATTATAAACGTTACAAATAAAGCTATAACATTATTAATAATATTTTTATCTTTTGGAACTTCAACATTTAAATTTACTTTATCCATTGAATTTATTTTTTCATCTAATTTATTTAAACCATCATCAATAGTTTTACCAATGCTTTCAACTACACCAGCAGTTTCATTTGCTACCTTTTCAATATTTTCTTTTACTGGTTGAGCTGAAGTTTCCTCTTTTAAAGTATTTTCTTTTTTAGGTTCAACTTTTGTAGTGGTTTTCTTAGGTGTAACATTTTTCTTAACAGTTTCTTTTTTTACTGATTTTGGTTTTGCTTCACTTACTTTTGCACTATTTTTCTTTACATTACTACTACTTTTTTTAGCTACAGTTTTTTTAGTAGTCTCCTTTTTTACAGTACTTGTTTTCTTTACATTAGTTTTATTTTCTTTTTCATTATCTTTCATAATAAACTCCTTTTTCTCTAGGTATATTATACACCAAAATAATTATTTTAAAAAGATTAAATATTCTACTTTACATAAAAAAGTCAATGATAATTATTTATCAAAGACCATTCTTTAAAGTTTCATATTCTTCATCAGAAATTTGTGAATAATTAATTACTTGCTCTTTTGAAAGACTATCTTTTATCATTTTATGAGCAATAGCATTTGTAACTTCACTAGTTACTTTTTGAGTTACTTCTTTTTCAATTTTAGCATCACGTTCTTTTCTTAGCCTATCATCCACTTGCTTTCTAAGTTCTTCGGCATCATAATAAAGCATATCATTAAAATCTTTCCACATTTCTTCTAACATCAATACTGTCACATATATCCAATCAATTTTACATTTTAAAATGCAAAATTGCATTAAAAAACTCAATCTTCAACGAAGAAAAATTGAGCATTGAATGACTTAGGACTTCTAAAGTTTCCTAAATGCAATTCATTATTATTATATGACACAAATTAAATTATTATACATTCGGAAAACCCATTATATTTAAAATATCATCTATACTAATACTATATAATCTTCTTTCTAATTTTTTAATTTCACTATTAACTTGTTTTGTAAATTGATTATATTTCTTTTTATCTAGTAAAAAACTCATACATTTCATTAACATATAAAAGTTTGTTGATTTATCTTTCATTTGATAATTGCTATCTATCTGATTAAAACTTATAAAAAATCTACTATGAAAAGTATAAAGTTTATTATTATGAGCACTATGGTTTCTCGCCAAAGATAGATTAAACAGAATCTGGGATGACACTTTATCTGATAATTTAAAATACTTACTTATTTTTTGTCTATCTGATTGTTGTAGCCACATATAATATCTACTTATTTCACCAAGTGTTAATATTTTTACTAAAACAAATGGTGGAATAAATCCATAATTATCCTTATAGTGTGTTAATGCTGGATGCTTACCATAACTATTTTTAATTTCTTCATCTATTTGATGTAGAAAGTTCTTTACCTTATTTTCTTTAGATTTGGTATTAGTATCAAAACAACTTAACTCTAAATATTTTTCTACACCATATTTTTCAGCTGTTGTATTTGCTATAAGTGATTTTATAACTGTTTCTATTTCTAAAGCATATTTTAAAAATATCACTTTTAAATTCTTATCAAAATCGTATAAGGCAAAAATTTCTTCAAAAGTGACATTATCTATGTAATTACCGTTTCTTTTAAAAACTTCTTTGTATGTATTAACAATGGAATAATAAGTATATCTTTCAAGTCTTTCTAACGTTTTCTTTTTATTATTTATTTTTATTCCTTTAGATATAAGATAATTTAGTAATTCTTCATTGCTTTTATATTCTTTCATTTGTTGCCTCCTAAAATAAAAATGACTTGGAGCTTCAAAAGTTTTCCAAGTGCAATTCATATATAATTATACCTATTTTTTTGTAAAAGTCAATTACTTTTCCAAAAATTCTTTCAACTCTCAATTCTAAAAGTCAATGATAATTATTTATCAAAGACCATTTTTTTAATGTTTCATATTCTTCATCAGATAGTTGACAGTATTTAATTACTTGCTCTTTCGAAAGATTATCTTTTATCATTTTATGAGCAATGAATAATTGGGTTTCTTTTATAGTATCTTCGTAAAAAGCATCATTAACTTCTTTTGAAACAATATTTTCAACTTTTGGAATTACTTTTTCTTCAATATTATTATTAAATTGACCATTTATCTCTTTAATAAATATTTTAGTAAGTTCTTTCTTTATTCTTTCCATACTTTCTTTTCTTCTTAACTCTGCAGGATCATAATAAAGCATATCATCAAAGTTCATATTTTGCCTCCCTTCTATTAACTTATTATCAACTTCGTTATAACTAAAATTTTAAAAAAAATCTATAAAAAATAAAAAGAAGAAGTTTTTAATTCTTCTTCGTAAGTATTTTATTTTTGATGCATTTTCTAGGATTTTCAAAATCATTTTTACGTACATCACTTTGTTCAAAAATCATTGGTTCTACATCTAAATACTCTATATCTCCATTATCATCATAATAAATAGTTAAAAAGTAATCTCCCATTAAATTAGGTAGTTCATTTTTCATCATAAAGGATGATTGATCTACATTACATGGTGCTAAAAGCATATGAATATTACGATATAACATATAATAAATTTTATGATAATGACCTCTTATAGAAAGTTTTGGTTTAGTACCTGAGGCCATTTGATCTATACCATTTTGTGGTTTAGTGGAAAGTATTCTTGATGTTCCTCCTCCCGGATGAAATAATTCTACCTTACAATTGCCAAAGTATACAAAGGCTCTATCTTGACCTAAATATTCAAAATCAGGTCTTTTTTTAGCAACTTCATCAGCTAAAACTACACCATAATTAAATTGATGAGTTTGGTCATGACTACCTTGAATAGCGTGCCATTTTACTCCAGGATATTTAGGTAAATTTTCAATTACATAATTTATTTGTCCAGTTGCACCATATAAAAATACTTCGTGAATATGGTTAGGTCTAACTCTAGAATAATCACCATCTGATATATCACCAATATGATAAAAGTCAGTAATACCACGATTATATGCTTCATAACAAGCGGTATTTACCATTGAAGGTTGACACCAAATACTTCCATAATGAGTATCAGATACGACTAAAATTTCTTTTTTATTAAGTTCCTCTTTCGGAGGTTTTATTATATTATCTTTTCTTTTTTGAAATGTTTTACGAACCACTAAAGTACCATTTATATCAACTACATCCACTGGTCTTCCATATTCATTTAATATAGTAATCATTCCATATAAAGCATCTGTAGATATATCAAGTTTACTTCTTAGTTCCTCAAAAGATTGTTCTTTTTTTAAAAGTCTATAAATCTTATCAATTGAATCAAAATATGCATGTTTATTTTGAATTACTTCTTTTGTATTTTCAAATTCACCAAGTTCGTTTTTAGATACATTTAATTTTTTAGTGGTTAAATAATTATCTTTACTAGGTTTATAGTATGGCATAACTTCAGGAAGTAATCTTTTTAATTTACCAGTTTTTGTATAACTTACATCCACTATTGTTGCACCAATTGTATTTTGTTGTCTATTTGCTTTCATAAGAGGCGTTCTTTCCACTACTGAAGGAACTGAAAATATTTGCGTATCTCTTATCGCAGGAAAATGTTGAGAAGACCTAGTTCCACTTAAAAATATTGCATCATAGTCTTCATAACTTGACATACTTCTTGAATATGTTTGGGGTGGATAAGCAACTGTATAGGCATCGCCAGCTTTTAATTGTTCAAGTTTAAAAGTTACTTCATTAAAATGAACAGTACATGCCTTTGGTCCTAAATAAATCATATCTTCCCTTTCTCTTGCAATATATTCACCAACATTTAATTCTCTAGAAAATTTATGATCATTTTTACCGGTAATAAATAAAGTCTTAATACCTTCGACTTTTGGGAAATATTCAATTAAATGATCTGCTTGTCCATAAGCATCATTAGTAATTAAACTTTTACCATATTCAAGATTATTTTCCCCCTTATAAGGTCCTTCGAGTAGGTTTCCTAAAACAAATACATATTTTACACCTGCAATTGCAAAATTTTTATACATATCATTTAAAATTGCAATTTGTTCATTTTTAGAACCAAATCTAGTATCAGAAATAAAGGCTATCTTTGTATTTGAATCAACATCCTCAGTAATATAATAATCATTTTCTTTAGTAAAATCTGGGTGATCATTAATAATTATATAGGCATCTTTATTCTTTTCACTATAAGTTACATTAATCCCTTCATCCTTTAATTTTTTAACAAGTCCTAAAACTTCATATTCACTTATGTCGTATTTTTTTGCAAGCGATGATACTGACTTTTCTTTAACAATATCTTTTTTGATTTCACTTAATAAATCGATTTTCTTTTCTTCCATAATCCTTTTTTAAAAAAAGAGCATATAAAATCATTTACTGCCCTTTCTTATTCTCCTATCATCTTAAGTATAAAATATTTTATAAACATTTTCAAGTAACTTTACATTTTATTTTGTAAAATAAAACATTAAAAAAGAGTGAAAATTCACTCTAATATAAATTATTTTTTAAAAGTCCAATCTCTAACTTCTTTTAAATCGATACCATATTTTTTAATATAAGCACTATGTTTTTTAAGCATATCTTCACAATATTTTATAACTTCCTCTTTGCCTTTAATTTTAACATATTTTAAAGTACTTATAACAAGATTAAATCTATCTATCTTATTTTGAACTCTCATATCAAATGGAGTTGTAATAGTACCCTCTTCCATATAACCAAATACATGCATATTTTGATTATCTCTATTATAAGTAAGTTCATGAATAAGATTTGGATAACCATGAAATGCAAATATAATTGGTTTATCTTTAGTAAATAGTTTATTATATTCACTATTTGTAAGACCATGAGGATGCTTATCATTAGATACAAGTCGCATTAAATCAATAACATTTACTACTCTAACTTTAAGTTTAGGAAGTTTTTCTCTAAGTATAGTAGAGGCTGCAATAACTTCGATATTTGGTGTATCTCCACATGATGCTAATACTACATCAGGATTTCCTTCATCATTTGAACACCATTTAAATGTATCAATACCTTTTGTACAATGATTAATTGCCTCTTTCATTGAAAGCCATTGAAATGATGGATGTTTTGAGGCTACGACTACATTTATATAATTTTCTGTATTTAGACAGTGGTCTACTGTAGAAATTAAAGTATTTGCATCAATAGGAAGATAAATTCTTACTATCTCACTTTTCTTTGTAACCATATGATTTAAAAAACCTGGGTCCTGATGAGTATAACCATTATGATCTTGCTGCCAAATATGGCTTGTTAAAATATAATTTAATGATGGTATATCTTTACGCCAAGAAATTTGATTACACATTTTAAGCCATTTTGCGTGTTGTGAAGCCATTGAATCAATAATTCTTACAAAAGCTTCATAACAGTCGAATATTCCATATCTACCAGTTAAAATATAGCCTTCGAGTAATCCTTCACAAACATGCTCTGATAAAAATGAATCAATTACTCTACCCTCATTATTTAAATATTCATCATATGAATAAATATTTCCTTCGAATTGTCTACTTGTTTCTTCGAATACATGATTAAGTCTATTAGATAAAGTTTCATCTGGAGCAAATAATCTAAAGTTATTTTGATTATTTTTAATAACATCTCTTAAGTATTTACTAAGCTCCATCATATCTTGAGTTTTTACATCACCATGATTACATTTAACTTCATAATCTATAAAATTTGGTAATATTAACTTTTTAGGTTTTAAACCACCGTTTGCATATGGACTAGCTCCCATTTTTTTACTATCAACAGGTAAAATCCATTTTACATCTTTTTTAAGTTTACCTTTGGCATCAAATAAATTTTCTGGATGATAACTTTTTAGCCATTCATAAAGTAGATTTAAATCTTCCTCATTATCTATAGTAAGAGGAACTTGATGGGCTCTAAATGTTCCTTCGATTTGTTTATTATCCACTACTTTAGGTCCTGTCCAACCTTTTGGTGATTTTAATATAATAAATGGATAATAAAATCTTTTGTATTTTCCTTTTAAATATTCACTTTTAATTTTTTGGAATCTTTTTATACTATATTCTAAAGCTTTTTGCATTGAATCAAATGGATTAAATAAATTAGCATCGACTATTATAGGTTCATAGCCATAACCATATATTAAATTTTTAAGTTCTTCCTCACTTATTCTTGCAAAGATTGAAGGATTTGCTATTTTATAACCATTTAAATTTAATATTGGTAAAACAAAACCATCTTTTTCTGGATTTATAAATTTATTTAAATGAAGACTTGTAGCAAGTGGTCCAGTTTCCATTTCACCATCGCCAATAACACAAGATGCAATAAGATTAGGATTATCTAAAATAGCACCATAAGCATGAGCAACACTATAACCTAGTTCTCCCCCTTCATTAATTGAACCTGGTGTCTCTGGAGCAGCATGTGAAGGAATTCCCCCGGGAAAAGAAAACTGTTTGAATAATTTTTTTAAACCCTCTTCATCTTCGGTTATATTTGGATAAACCTTACTATAAGTTCCTTCGATATAGGTATTTGCTACCATAGCATTTCCACCATGACCTGGTCCTGAAATATAAATCATATCTAAATTATGTTTTTTAATTATATAATTTAAATTAGTATAAATAAAATTTTGAGAGGGTACAGTTCCCCAGTGACCAACTAACTTTTTTTTAATATCACTCATTTCTAATTTTCTTTTCAAAAGTGGATTATCAAGAAGATATAATTGACATGCAGATATATAGTTAGCGGTATCAAAATATTTTTGTAAACTTTCTATTTCATATTTTTTTAACATATTTATCAATCCCTTTACTATATATAATTATACAAAATAATTATTAAAAAAACTAGATTTATTTTTTATTTATTAAAACCTTTATATATTATTATAATATACTCTTAATTTTCTATGGACTATAAGTTTCAATTTGAAATTTATTATTTTTTATTTTAAATAAAATACTACCATCTTCATCTGTTCTATATATCTTTGAATTATCTAAATTATTTAATACCTCTTTATTTAGATGACCAAATTTATTTTTCCCAATACTAATAATGGAATACTTTGGTTTTATCTCATCAATAAATTTTTTATCACTACTTGTCTTACTTCCATGGTGTCCTACTTTTAATACATATACATCACTTATATTATATTTTTCTAAAATATCTTTTTCTTTTTCTATTCCTGCATCCCCCATAAACAAAAACTTAAAAGTACCATATTTAAAATAAATTACATTAGAATTGTCATTTTCATTATCATATTCCTTAGTTTGCAAGAAATATAATTTGTTATTATCTATATTTAATTTTTTAATACAGGAGTAATATTTTATTTTCTTTTTATCTAATTCTTTAATTAATTCTTGTTCTAAATCATTAAACACACCACAATTAAAGATTACTTTCTCAACTTTAAAGTTTTCTACTAAATTAATTGCCTCACCCATATAATCATAATCACCATGTGGTGACATACGTTTATGCATACGGATTTAAACAAAGAAAAAAGAACTAATTATTTTTAGTTCTTGCACTATATATTTGTTTACACAAAGGCTTTACTCTTGTACCTTTTCCTGGTATTACAACTTCTTCTAAATTCATATATATATTAGGAAGTTTTATATTAAACCTTGCACACTCTTCTGAAGTTATTTCTTTAAAAGCTGGACAAGGTAATACTGTACCATCAAATTTTATATCTAACTTTTCTAATCCAGCAGTACATTTATGTGTATCTTCTCCTTGTAATGGTATTCCAATTCTAATATTACCAGAATAATTTTGTTTATGCTTTTCTAGTAATTCAAAAAATTCTTTTAGTTCTTCATCCGATAATTGTAAATCGTTTTGATTTATCTTTCCCCTTCCTTGAGGTAGAAAATTTAATATACTAATATTCTTTACTCCTGCTATTTCAAGCATTTCTAGAATATCTCCTATTTCTTTATAATTAAGCTTCATAGGTACAAAATGAACGTCAACTTCTGAAACTATTAATGATGCAGTAATTAATGATTTTAATAATGATATTCTAGATTTTTCTTTTCTTCCCATTAATGTATGGTCTGTTTCATATTCGTATGCTTGATAATCAAAAACAATTTTATCTAGACCTATCCTTTGTAGTTCTAATAATAATTTTTTTGATATTGGAACAAAATTAGATGGATTCAATAATTGTGCATAAAAACTAATTACTTTTTGTTTTAAATAATCATTGTCTGGTTCTTTTTCATTTATTTCTTGTAGTCTTCTATTCATTTCATCAAGTATTTTTGTTTTTTCTGCTTGACTAGTTCCTATATTATTTGTTACACCGCTTGTAAATATAACTGTTCTTATTCCTAATGATTTGGAATACTCTACCATTTTTATTAATTCAGGATGTAAAAATGGTTCTCCTCCTGACAAAGATAATTCTTCAATACCTCCATTTGCCATAAAGTAATCAATTGTTCTTTTAAAATCCCCAAATTTAATAATTTGAGTTTTATTACAATTTGAATTAGAGGAGCAGAACATACAATTATTTAAACATGTTTCGATTATTTCAAAACATAAATCTTTTACCATATCTATTCCTCCTTGTTTGATAAGTATTATACCATTAAATCACAATTTTTCATATCCTATTTTCTTATTTTCTTTTTCTATTTCTTTTAAACTTTTTTCTGGAGTTGGTAAATCTTCTGGCATTGTTCCACCTAATCTTTTAATACTATTTTTATTCTCTCTACCTACTTCATAATGAACAAAGTTTGCAGTATATTCATTATCAACATTATCTCTTTTTAATTTAGCATTTGTTTGAGCAATCCTGAATATATTATCTGCAAGTTCTTCACTTCTCATATTATCTAATATATCTTCTCTATATCTTAATTTTTTCCTTTTAAATATATCATCTGCTGTTTCACCATTATATAGTCCTTTATATCCAGCATTATGAAATCTAGATAAATCTTTTACTTCACTATTAACTGCTGTTTTATTTAAATTATAATTACCTTTTCTTGCTTGATTTCTTCTATATAATCTTTTCTCATCTTCGGATAGTTTATTATACTCTTTTTCAGATAATTCCTGTTTTCTTGTTTGAATTGCAAAGTAAGTTTTAGCCAAGGAAAATACTTTTTTCCTTGGATCACAATTAAGTACTATTAAATAGCAGGCATATCTAGATAGTTTATAATCAAAAACTTTTATTTTTGTATTTGATCAAATATCAACCATTTTATTAACGTCAATAAAATGGTCTGAAATGTCAAAATTACTATTTATACAATTTTCCATTGCTACTTTTATTTTTCTATGAAAATTTTGCCATAATGTATATTCAAGTAATGGCATTAATTCTCTTGATAACCAATATTCATTACCTTTCTCGTCTATATGTTTAATATCTTCAAATACTTTTTCATTATATTCTTTTATTTCATTCATTTTAATTCTCCATTCTATGGTGTACATGTTTCTATCTTTAATTTATTATTTTTAATTTTAAACATAATACTTCCATTTTGATCCGTTCTATATATTTTTGAATCTTTCAGATTATCTAATGTCTCTTTATTAGGATGACCAAATCTATTTTTCTTACCAACACTTATAATGCTAAATTTAGGTTTTATAAAATTTATAAAAGTTTTAGTGCTACTGGTAATTGAACCATGATGGCCCACTTTTAGAATTGTAATATCTTTTAAAATATATTTATTGATAATAGCATTTTCTGTATCTTTACCAGCATCACCCATCAAAAGAAACCTTAAACCTGATTCATTAATTAGGGTAACAATAGAGTTATCATTCTCATTATCAAATAACTTTGTATTTAAAAATGTAATATTAGGTAAACTTACATCTTTACTTTTATAATATAAAATATTTTTTTTATTTAAAATATTTATTATATTTTTTTCTAATGGTTTAAATCCATCATTATTAAAAATAACATTTTTAACTTTGAATTTATTTATTACATTTTCAGCATCACCACAATGATCATAATCACCATGAGTAAGTATTAAATAATCTATTTTACTTATTCCTAAACTTTTTAAATACATTAAAGAATTATCACTAACACTCCTATTTCTAATTCCTCCGGTATCAAACATATATACTTTACTTTGATTTTTAGTTATATAAAGTATACTATCACCTTGAGAAACATCTAAAAATATTATATTTGCAAAAGTATTAAAAAAAGGAATAATTTTTATAATAATAATTAAGTTTATTAAAAAAACTAAATATCTTTTCTTATTAAAATATATAAAAGAAATTAATAATATGTAATAAATTATAATAAAAACTATACTAGTTTTAGGAATAATTATTTTAGTAAAATTAATTATACTTAAATAATATGCTACTTTTTCCATTATAAAAGTTAAGAATGTAAATATAGGATTTAAAAATTTAAATAATACTGTAACAAGAGCAAAAGGAAATAAAATATAACTTACAAAAGGAATAAGTAAAAAATTAGAAACAAATACCATTAAATTAATTTCATAATTTAAACTTACCGTAATAGGTAATGTAAAAAATGTCATATAAAATGTAATAATAACTAAATTTTTAAAATAATTTTTATGTAAATATTTATTTATTATAATCATTGTAAAAAAACAAGCAAATGAATATAGAAAACCTACATTAGTAATAAAAAATGGATTAATTAAAATAAGAAAATATAGTGATAAAAGAAAGACTTTCATTCTAGATAATTTAAAATCATAATCTTTATTTATGCTATTAATTATAAAAAATACTACAACCCTAAGAATCGATGCTGTAAAACCAGTTATAAAAGCATAAAAAAGTAAAACAATACTAATAAATTTATTCTGACTTTTTTTAGAAAGAAAAAATAGTATTTTACGCATTATAGATACAAACACACCAACATGCATACCACTTATTGCAAGAAGATGAGCAACTCCTATATCTTTATAATAATTATAACTTTCATCTATACCTTTTTTATCCCCGAGAATAAATAGTTTTAAATATGGATTAAATGAAACTTTTTTAGAAAGAGAACTTTTTAAATTATTTAAAATATTATTATTTTTCTTAATTATTTCAATTTTATTAACAGTCCCTACTTTATAAATACCATTATTATATAAATATTTTTGATAATTAAATGTATTTGGTATAGTATTTTTTTTCGGCGCAATAAGTAAAACATTTACTGTTACTTTATCACCCTCATTTAAATCAAAATCATCGTAATAAAACATTTGAATATTTTCCTTATCTTTTAAAACAAAACTCACCTTTTTTTCACTTAAATTTACTTTAGAAACTTTTCCAGTTAATGTATACACCTTATCTTGATAAACTGATTTATATTTTATTATATATACTTTTAAAATAACAAAAATACTTAAGATAATTCCAATTATTAAATAAAATAGGAAAGAGTTTAAAACCTTTTTCATATTGTAATAAACTCTTTGATTTGTTCAAATAACTTTTCTGATATGCCTGTTACATTTTTAAGATCTTCGATAGATTTAAATAATCCATTTTCATTACGATAGTCAATAATATTTTGTGCTTTAGCATCACCTATTCCAGATAAAGATGTAAGCACTTCTTTTGTAGAGGTATTAATATTTACTTTATTATTTTCCGTTTCACTTTTACTATTAGGAACTTCTTCTGGTTTATCTTCATCACTAGTTATAATTGATGTTCCCTTATCAGTGCAAACAGAAATATCTTGTTTTGGACAATTACATTCATAAGTTTCTTCTTTAGTATTAAGTAAACTATATTCATAATTTGTGTAAACATAAACAACCATTTCTTTTGAAACATTTTTACTTAAATTAATATTTTTAGTATAAGCATTATTTTTTAAACCACCAGCCATATTAATAACATCATTAATAATATTATCACTAGTTACCTTAAATACTCCAGGACTATTTACTGCGCCTTTAATTTCTACATAAAACTCTGAAAGTTTTTCTTTTTCATTAGAATCATTCTTAAAAGTTTCAACAACCTCTTGGACTTGATTAATATTATCACTTTTAAAGCCTTTTACATAGTAAAAATAAGCAAATAATCCATACTGAATAATAATAAGTAATATAACAAAACTTATTAGAAAAGTATTTAAATATTTCTTAATCATAAAATCCTCCTTTCATATATATTTATTACCGGAAAATTTCTGATTTCCTCCTTTTTTTGAAAAGTTTTTTTAAAAATTATAAAAAATACCTAATATTTGGCATATATTAGGCAAATTATTTTTGTAAAGTATTTACATATGTTTTTGTAAAGCAATGTAAAATAAAAGAAACTAAAAGTTATTTATTTTTAGTTTCTTTTTGAACTTCTTTTACTAACATATTATATTCTTCCTCAGTTATCTTAGTTATTTCTAAAGTTAACTGTTTTGATAAATCTTTTTTGATACATTCTTTTGCATTAGCAAATTTAGTTTGCTCCACA
>ULOH01016445.1_pt1 | contig 30455 bp, 36 predicted proteins | sample 1952421 | NCBI WGS metagenome assembly ULOH01 (sample SAMEA4835599, study PRJEB28245) | human gut metagenome | biome: gut microbiome; material: fecal sample | place: Denmark | collected 2008
TCTATGCATTTATCGAGGGTTCGAATCCCTCCATAGTCGCTCATACATTATATGCCCTTGTAGCTTACGAGGTCGGAGCGGTGGACTGAAAATCCACAGGATATTGGATCGTTACCAATCGGGGGCACTCAAAAATAAGAAAAATGAAATATATTTGTTTAAATATCGGTGATTACTCGAGAGGTATCAGAGACTGCCCTTTCAAGGCAGGAACAGGGGTTCAAATCCCCTATCATCGACTTATGCAAGCTTAGTTCAGTTAGCAGAACACTCGCCTGATATGCGAGAAGTCACTGGTCCAAGTCCAGTAGCTTGCACTTAATACCTTAAAATTAGGAGGGTATATGAAAAATAAAGATCGGATAACTTATACTTTGAAGCATAGAAAAGCTTTTAGACAAGTGGAAAAACAGTTATTAGGCCACAATACAATAAGAAGTCTGTTCCATGATTTGGATAAAGTAATACTTTATAATTTCTTCGATTATAAAGCCGTACACAATTTTCATCGAAAACACACAAGACATCATGAATTAAAAGCACATACACATAATGATTATGTACAAATGGTGATCGATTGGGAATGTGCAAGATTTACAAAACCGGATAAACCATTAAATGCAAGAGAAACCTTAGAAAAGTTTTATCCGAAACTAAAAGAAAAGGTATTACCAATCATAGAAGAATTAGGATTATAGGAGGATACGTTATGAGTAGTAGATATGACAGATATGACAGAGAAAATGAGAGATATGCTGAAAGAAGAAGTGAAAGCGAATATTATCTTAGAAGTAGAGGCTATAAAGATAATGGAAATGGCTTTTATACGAATGACAATCCTTTTTCAGATACTGTTTGGATAGATAAAGATGGTAGGATTTCTCATAGTATGTAATAAAAATATGCAGTGTTGGCAGAGTTGGTAATGCACCAGATTGCTAATCTGAGATTATCTTAACGGATACAGGGGTTCGAGTCCCTTACACTGCGTTATAGCTATATAGCTCAATTGGCTAGAGCAGGTTCTTCATAATATTATGTGTCTCACATAATATTACAGGACACTCCGTAGCTTTAAGCTACGGTGCGTTTTTCATACGGACAAGGTTACTGGTTCGATTCCAGTTATAGCTATTTATTATATCAAGGAGGGGCAACATATATGATGACGAAAAACAGACAGAGTGTATATAACCGTAGCTGGTATGATCATGAAATTAAATTTGATAAGAAAAGACGCCGTAAAGAATACAATCGTAGAGTTCGTCACATGAAAATTGATGAAAATGCATGCTCCAAAGGTTATGTTAAACAGTTTAGGCGTTTGGAGTGGAATACAATATCCTAAAATTTTGTGGTATTAGCTCAATTGGATAGAGCAACGGTCTTAAACAAACGTTTCACATTCCGTCAACTAACGTAGACTGCATTCCCTAAGCCGTTGGTTGGGATTTCGAGTCTCTCATGCCACATATATAGGCTCTCATACGCTAATGGATAGACGACAGGGCTACGAACTCTGGGATTGGCGTTCGAATCGCCATGAGAGCATTTACAGACTTAAAAATTCCGAAAGGAGGATAATAGTAATGAAAAATAATCAAACTTGGACATCTCCAACACATGGAAAATTGACATTAGAAGAAATTCCACAATATATCCGTTATTATTACAATCGTATGAAACAATATGATACAAATATACGAATTACGATTGGCACGGATTCACAAAATTTTAGCTATACCAAAGAAGTAAATGTCATTGCTGTTATCTGCGAGGGACATGGAGGTATATTTTTCTATAAAATCAATAATAGAAACCGTATTCTGGATGTAAGGACAAAATTGCAGATGGAAACCGGAGATTCTTTGGAAATAGCAGATAAGCTGATTCGTTTGTTAGAAGCAGAAGAGTACGAAGAAGTCTTTCTAAATACTACTTTTTCTATTCATATTGATGCAGGATATTCTGAAAAAGGAAAGACAAAAGATTTGATTCCTGAACTTGTCGGATGGGTAAAAGGAAGTATCTCAAATTGCGAAGTATATGTAAAACCAGACAGCTATGTGGCATCTGGAATTGCAGATAAAATATCAAAATAACAGGGGTTGCAAATGCCCCAAATGGAGCGATGCCTCAATTGGTACAGGACCTGGTTGGAAACCGGACATGTCGTGTAAATCCACGCTTTGTGGGTGCACAAATATTAACTTTGTTAATATTTGCAAGGTATTTGTCCCGACAAATACTATGCAAGTCCCTCTCGTTCCGTTATACACCTGTCTTTTGGCAAGAAATGGGTCTCCAAAACCTATAAACAAGGTTCGATGCCTTGCGGGTGTGCTAAATATTAAATATGCCGTGTGTCCGGTTGGTCGAGGGTGCTGTCTTGAAAACAGTCTGGGTGTAAAAACCTCTGGGGTTCGAATCCCTAACACGGCGTTTAATAAAAATTTTTTCAATTTTTTATTACTTTTAGCGGTTTTTTTATACATATATAAATAAGATGTAGTAAACGGGGGATAATTATGCAGTTTCTATTAGAAAATACCAAAGAATTGGATATGGAAAGAATTCTTTTGGAAGAACAATTAAAAAAATATAGATTTTTGCATACCTATGAAATCATAGAGATACCAAGGAAATGTCAGGAAAATGTTTATCCTGTTGGTACCATTCCTTTTGTAGAAGATTGTTTACAGTTACATGAAAACCCCATCGAAATACCGAAATATCTGCGGACCGATGAATTCTTAAAGCGAGATTATCAAATTGTAAAATGGGATACGATTCCAAGACATGGGAATTACTTTTTAAAGGATGTTTCCAAACTGAAAAATTTTGGAAAAATTGTAAACGCAGACTATGAAATCAATGATGAATTATTTGCAGAGGATGCATCTGGCGCAGTATTTACTTTAAGTAAGACATCAGATTATCTCGTAAGTAGTCTCTTTTCCATTGAAACCGAATATCGTGTGTATGTATTTCAGGGAGAAATAGAACAGATATCTTATTATAATGGAGATTGTACTGTTTTTCCGGATATGAATCTGATAAAAAAGGCAATTTCACTCATTAATTACCATGAAAAATGGCTGAGGTCCTATACCATAGATGTAATGGTAGGGAAAACAGGCACTGCACTGATTGAGATACATAATTTCACTTCCTGTGGTTTATATAGTACACTTTGGGGAGAAAACCTGATACAAGCTTATGCAGATGGAATCCGGTATCTAAGAAACGACAATAAAAAATTAGAGAGGTAAATAAGAATATGAATAGATATATTTCAGATATGCACTTAGGACATGCAAATGTACTTCGATTTGACCACAGACCATTTGCGGATGTCGAAGAAATGGAACGTTATATGATAAATAAGTGGCAGGATACGGTACAAAAGGATGATGATGTATGGATCCTGGGAGACTTTGCTTATCATGATAAGAAGAATCCGGTAGAGTATTTGAGACAATTGCCGGGACATAAGCATCTGATCATTGGAAATCATGATGGAGCATTATTAAAGAATGCTGCGGCAATGCGATATTTTGAGTCAGTAGATATGCTGACAAAGATTGTGGATACCTTAGATGGTGAAAAGAGACAGGTCATCCTTTGTCATTATCCCATTTATGAGTGGGATGGCTATCACAGAGGTACGCTGCATGTATATGGACATGTTCATAATAGTAGTGGGAATACAAAGGAAGATGAAACACAACTGCCTGACATTCCACATCTTTTTGCTGCCAGGGGAAACGCCTTTAATGCGGGTTGTATGATCAATGGATACGCACCGGTAACCTTACGGGAACTACGAGAAAATAACCAGATGTTTTTGGAAAGCTTAGGTTAGGATGCGTTAAAAATAATTGATTATCGAAACCAGAAAGGTTATCAAAAAATGTACATAATGTAAGAAAAAGTATATATGAAAAAGATCGTGCCCTGGCAGAGAAAAGGAAGCAGGAAGCTAAGGAACGGGAAATTTAGGAATTGCAGGAAACTATTGAAATTGGCAAGAAAAGATTAGCTGAGTATTAAATGATGCTGGTGATTTAGAGTAGGAGTAATTTTTATTGGAGGTAAATTATGGAAAATATAACAGCAAAGAAAGTGGTAATTAATTATAACAAGGAGTTATTAGATTCTATAGATAATAAATGTCAGAAGAAACATAAGATATTAGATACGATTGTTACAATAGCAGCAATTCCAATATTTTTATATCTTGGATATTATTGTGTATACCATATCATCAATAAGAATGCTCCTACGGAAATGTTTACTTGTATTATTGTTCTAATTATAGCAGTATCGTTGATTATTTTTGACACTTCTATAGACAATTTGATTGATGTACCAAAATGTGACAATAAATTATATCGTATTAACAAAATTCTTTATCACATGTCACTTGATAAAATTGATGAAACATCTTTCCGAAAGATTGATGGCAAGTGGTATTGTAATTCAGCAGATATGCAAGATACAATTTCTTTTTTCTGCGATTATTGTGGGTATCCAATATATGTTGCGTTGGAAGATATCTTAAATTATGGATTAAATGATTTTACAGATAAAATCGAAATTCCTGATCAGTGGGATAGTTTGTCTATCTCTGTGAATGAAAAAACGCAAAAGATTGATGTGTTATTTACATAAATAAGAACCCATCCATAAAAAATGGGTTTTTTATTGCGCATTTATAAAAATAATTTTCAAAAATCCAAGTTTTTCAAGAATTTTTATACATAAGTAAGTGACGGTTGCAAACGTCAAATCAAAGAAAGGTGTATGAGAATCCGGATTGTCTGAGATAGACAATATTGAAAAATTTAAGACTTGTAGAATTATGTAGTGGAATTGGTGCACAAGCAAAAGGATTGGAACATACTGGATTATTTCAGGTAGAATCCGTTGCAACAGCAGATCTCGATAAAGAAGTTGTAGTAAGCTATGCGGCAATTCATTGTGGATTAACAAATGAGTTGATCGAATCTTATGAAAATTATCCCAGCAAAGAGGAAATGGCGGCAGAACTCACTGCAAAAAGACTGGGATATGATTTCAAAAACGACAAACCATATGATTGGTATAAGCTTTCCCGTAAAAAGGATAAGACAAAAGGTATCGAAAAGTATTGGTTAGCAGATCATTTATCTCACAATCTGGGAGATATGATGCAGATTGATGCTTTACCTGATTGTGATTTCCTTACATATAGTTGCCCATGTACCGATCTTTCTATTGCCGGTCATCAGGAGGGACTAAAATGGACCTGCAAAGATTGTGGGCATACTTATGATCCTGCTGCTTATTCTGTGGAGGAGAGGTATCTTTGTCCGGTATGTGGAAGCAAACATGTTAAATCCACCAGATCGGGATTACTGTATGAAGTAGAGCGATTATTAGTAACCGCAAAACAGAATGGAAGTCTGCCCAAATATCTGTTAATGGAAAATGTAGACGCATTAGTATCTAAAAAGTATATTGATAGCTTTAATAATTGGCTGGAGAGATTGGAAAATCTCGGATATCATTCTTATTATCAGGTAATTAATGCTAAAAATGCTGGAGTCCCTCAGAATAGAAAGCGTATCTTTGTATTTTCTATTTTGAAGGAGATAGATACCGGAAAATTTACATTCCCTGTTCCCTTTGATAATGGTATTCGATTAAAAGATGTATTAGAAAATACCGTAGAGGAAAGATATTATTTATCCGATGAAAAGGTGGCAAGTTTCCTCGGAAATCTGATTAAAACAGAAGATGAGGATACTGTGAGTATAAAGCAGGCTACAAAAGATGGGTATATCAAATGTGATTTACCGGGCGTGGCTGATTTATCTTACCCAGAATCCACTACCAGAAGAGGCAGAGTACAGGAAAATGGGACAGTATCTCCGACATTAACTGCAGCACAAACAGGTATTTGTAAATTAGAGAAAACCAATGAAGTTTTGCAGGTTGGAAATATTGCTGAAGGAAAATCAGGATGGGAGAATCCACAAACTGGAAGAATCTATAGTACAGAAGGATGTAGTCCGACTTTAAACACCTGTAATGGTGGAGGACACGAGCCTAAGATTTTAATAGGTTGCGATAAATCCCATAATTCTCCTCAAATCATAGAACGTGCAAATTGTATCACTGCCAAGGAAGACAGAGGTATTTCAAATCATAGAGCGGAAGGTACTGCCGTGATTGAAAAGATTGGCAATATAAATCCTTCGGGCAAAGGTATAAACGGGAATGTTTTGGGTGAGAATGGACTAGCTCCAACGCTTACTACAAATAAAGGAGAAGGACCTAAAATTGCGATTTCTTCTGATACGTCATATATAACTCCATACATCCGCATCCGTAAGCTTACGCCAAAGGAATGTCATAGACTGATGGGTTTTGATGATATTGATGTAAATCGCTGTAAAGCAGTCGGAATGTCAGATGCACAGGGATATAAACAAGCTGGCAATTCCATCGTCACTAATGTAATCTCACTGATTGCAGAACATTTTTATAAAGCACAATATGATGAATCTTATGAATGCTTAGATGAAAAAATGGCAAATTTTCAAAAACCACAGATGGAATAAAACCTGTCTGTGGTGAAATGGCCATTGGATGTGCTATGCGTGGTAGATATAATGTAGATGGCAGTACATCTCAGCAGATAGAAGTTTTAGGAGAGGAAATTTCGAATGCCATCACCACAGTCCAAAAAGATACTTTGGTATTGATTATGAAAGAAAAGTAGAGATTTTTTAAAAATCTCTATTTTTTGTGTTTAAAATATGTATTTTTACGGATTTTTTTGACATAAGACAGTAGATCTATAAATCAAACATGAAAAGGATAATTTATATGTATACGGAACAAAATAAAGGTTTTACGGTAATCACAAATTTTGGTTGTGATTGTCATTGTAAATATTGTATCACCAAATATCATCCGATTTTACAGAATGCAGTAACCGATAAAAGTAAAATAGATTGGGATTATCTGGAAAAGTGTATTGCTGCATCGGAGGCACCAACGGTAAATTTATCCGGTGGTGGAGATCCTTTTTATCATTGGCAGGAAAATATCGACTTTTATAACCGGATGTATGAGCTGGCTATAAAATATGGAAAAAAATTGGATATCCATACCAGAATCCTACCGACCGATATGGATTTGATTCAGAAGTTCCGAAAGATTGCTTTAAGTATCGAATCCTATGATACAAAAGCAATGGAACAATTACGGATGATGCTTCCTGAAATTGAAAAGACTACGAAACTGAGAGTCATCAATGTATTAAATGAGAGGATGACCACAGAGGACTGCCTTGCATATATAAATAAGATGCATGATATCGGTGTAAAACAGGTAACCTTCAGGCAGATGTTTGGCAATCGAAATGCTTATCAAAACTTTTTAAAGGTGAAAGATACGATTGCTATTCCTGGTGTGATGTTCTTACCGGATGGAGAATATCATAATTACTATTTCACAACAAATAACAAGCTTTATCCTTATTTCTTCGGTTATACAGAAGAGGATAGAAAAACATGGATGAAGAAGTATGAAGAAATTGAAAGTATCTGTGGTTAAATCATAATGACTAAATAGTATTTAAAGTTAAAAGCTAACCTTTTTTAAAAATAATGGAGAAATTTATGAATAATAATAAAGTTTTTTATAAAGGAGATAATCACCTCGTACATAAGCTTACCTTTGGACTGCCCGGTTCAGGAATATCTGCAATTATAAAAAAGGAAATTATAAATGTTATTAATAATACCAAGGATGATAACATTGTTGTAATTGATATCTATGGTACTCAATTTAATGAAATTATTCAGAAATTTGGAGGAGTAACTATTACTGCAAAAGAGCTTCTCGGATGCTTTGACAAAATTGTATTTGAACCTTTGGAGATATCAAACTATAAAAATTACGATGAGACATTTAATATTATTGTTGCTATCTTAGAAGATTTGGGATTGGATTATATTTATCCAACTCAGCAAAGTATTTTGTATGAAACATTAGATGAAATGTGTAAAAGTAGTGAAGAAAATACAATTAGTAATTTTATTCAACATCTACAGGAAAAAGATAATAAATTGGCTTCAATATTAGAAGTACTAAATGTGTTATCAAATTCTGAAAATAGTCAAGATATTATGAATAAGTTAAATACCCGTTTTGTATGTTTTGATTTTGGTGATTGTCGAAAAGAATTTAAAGGCTTGGCGTATTTACTGGCATTAAAAACAGCGAAGGATAAGATATGGAAAAATGGAGAAAAACAAATATATACATGTTTATTTTCTCAAATAGATAATGCTATTTTGTCAGAAGGGATTTGCAATTACTTATTATGTTTATATAAGCGTATGAGACAACACTGGGGCATAAGTTCACTTTATGCTGTAAAGTTTAATATACCAGATACGTATTCACATTTTCTTGAATATGCAGATACCAGACAGGATATTTGAACAGATGGAATACAGTTTGGTTTTGTCGATTATACTAGAGTTAAATAATATCGAATTATGTGTTATAATATACTATATACAAGCAAGGAGGTATTACTATGAGTTATATAGAAATTATAAAGTTTAAAGAAGATAAAACCCATAAATTAGCAGGAAAAGTTCAAAATGCATCCAGACACCATCAAGTTATATGGAATTATTTTGCAAAAAAATATTTAGGTTTGGAATATTTTAACGTTCACAGTGATTGTGTGGAACAACAGAAGCTTTGGGAGCTTTTTGAAGATGAACGACTTACAATGAATGAACGAATTATTCTCGGGTCTACTTATGATTATGTATTAGTAAAGAAAGAAGATATTCCTTTAGTGATTGATGCATTTAAGTCTTTTGAAAATGAATCAAATCTATTAGAAGAAACTGGTATCTTATCTAGCCTTTTGAATGATAAAACTTGTGTTGCGATTGGGTGGCAATCAAGTATAACTAATATGTGGGATTATTATGATATATTTACTGAAAAAAAGCATTGGTCTTTATTAGATGAAATAAATGCCATACAAAATGTTATCAATGATGAAAAAGATGTGGAATACAATGCCTAGACCAAAGAAAGATGGACGTTATTTGAACTTATATCTCGACAGAACACTACATGAGGAATTTGAGCAATTCTGTGAAAGTCTCGGACAAACCAAGACAGTTGCTGCTGAGAGAGCATTTCGGATGTACATGGATGCCATGAAACAGAATCCAGAGCAAATAATGAGAGAAAGGAGATGAATGTACATGTTTTTGAAAATGAAAGAAAAATTCTCATTACCAAAAACAAATGCAATTATTTTGGGTTCATCTGGTAGCGGTAAATGTCATCATCCTTGGGATGATTTGAAACCATGCCCTTGCGGATGCAAAGAAAGACCTTTATTGATGTACAAAAAGGAAAAATTATACTTTTGCGGTGGTGCTACGGAAAATGTGTTTGCTGTTTGTAGTGTATGTGGAAGATATACTGAAAAATCAGACATATCAACTACAATAAATAACTGGAATTATAACAAAACAAAAGATGCCAATATGGATAAAAGTTCAGAGATTGCTTTGACAAAAAAGAATATTTAAAGCATCTATCGGAGGATGTATTTATCGTGAAATATAAAGAACGCTCCACGGGCAGAACATTTGAAATCAACCCCCCAAATAGATAACCCATTTTATGATACTCTTTATCGAAATTCGTTTCGGTCAGGAGAATATATAATTACCTGATAAATGGAAATAAGAGAAATTATGAAATGAATACAAACTAATATTTTTTCTATTCTATGTGACTATCTTCAAATCTTTGCATAGAAAAGGAGGAAATAACAAGAAGTAGACGAATAAACATTATTTTTTTAATTTTTTTTTACATATACAAATAGAGGTTTTTATAAAAAATAGATTGATGTAACAAAAAACAAAATAACAATATTATTTGGACATGGATTATGTCAAAGAAAAATTGGAGACTGAAAATATCGAAATGGAGGATAGATAAAATGACAGGTTATACAGAACAGATAGAAAATGGAAATGTCACAACAGGGAAAGATTTTTTAAAGCTCTGTACAAGAGCATTTGGTGTTGCTATTGATATGATGGAAAAACCTTTATCAGTACCAACTCCAACACAATTTGAACCAGATCCTTATTATAAACAAAAATATGATAAAGCTGTGGAAGTCCGCGACAAATGGAGACAGATGACTTTTGATGAAGCCAAGCAGGAAATGATTGAAAAATATAATGCAGAAATTACTCAGGCTAAGAAAAGTTTAGAAAAATACAAATTAGAAGATGAAAAATACAAAAAAGTTAGAAATGAAATTAAGGAATGGATTCCACCTACACCACAACATGAAGCATTAAAAAATTTTGCATTAGATCAAATAGATTTATCTATGAATACATATCTCTATAACTATTTAGAGATGAACCTGAATAAAAGATTAGATATTAGTGATAATGCTGTATGGAAATATATAAATGATATGAAAGCATCTTGTGAAAAAAACGTTGAAGACGCATACGAACAATGGCAGAAAGAATTAAAAAGAACTGCCGAAAAGAATACATGGATGCGACAATTTTTAGAGAGCTTAGACAGTATGGAACATGATGATATGACAGAAGAAAATATAGAGAGGTAAAATTATTTATGAAACATTTTGAGTTGGTAAAAGAGTATGCCTATCAAAGTGGTAGTGTCTATGTCCTTTATAATAAGGAAAAGAATTTTTATATCGAGACAACTTCCATGCAGGATGTAAACACGAAAGGGAAATCTCAGGAAATCATTATGACGGATGATGTAAATCTGATTAAGCAGAACCTGGTACCTTTTGAGGAAAAGTGGCTGACTGCAATCAGTACACAGTATGGATGTCCCCAGCATTGTCAATTTTGTTTGGTACCGGAATTGGGTTTCCACGGGAATTTATCGACAGAAGAGATGTGGGAGCAGCTTGAATTTGTATTTAGTAATCATCCTGAAGTAACAAAGAGTGACAAGATTAAAGTGGGATTTGCTCGTATGGGAGAACCTCAGTATAACTGGCAGAATATCTTGCAGGTAATGAGAGATATGAAAACTTATCGAGAGGGATTCACATTCTTACCCTGCTATAATACCATTTTGCCCAAAGTAAAGGTAGGAGGAAAAGGTCCTATTGATGTATTAAGAGATGAAGTTATGTCTGTAAAGGAGTATTTGGATGGATTTATGCATATTCAGATTTCCACGAACAGTACAAATGAAGAGGAGAGGAAGTATCTGTTTGGTGGAGCAAATGTGGTTACCATCGAAGAGATGAAACAGGCATTTAATAATATGCCGAATAATAACAGACTGATCACTTTGAATTTCATTTGTGGTGCAGGATGGGAGTTAGACCCTAATAAGTTGTATGGCTTAGATCCGAATGTATTTTGTGTAAAGATTACCCCATTAAATATCACGACAGCTACCAAAGAACATGGACTCGAAGATGCCATTCAGTGGAATTGGGAAAATATGAATAAAATCAAAGAAAAGGTAGATAGCTGCGGATTAAAGGTAATCGTAGATGTTGCTGCAAAGGCGGAATTACCATTGTGTTGTGGCAATCTCGTACAGGATTATAAGAAAAACAAGTAAAATAATAAATAATATTTGTATAAAAAGAGGTGATGCTATATATGACTGTACAATGATGGATAATCAAAATTGATTTTTTGTTACATTCTGTAAAGAGTGCATGAATTAAAACGGATATATTATAATAAAAAGAGACCATCTTAAAAAGGTGGTCTTTTTTGTGCTCACAAATATACCACATTGTAAAAATAAATATGTAAAATAAGCAAAAATAGAGAATTTTTTGACATAAAACAGTAGCGAAAAACGAAAGGGTTATTGATTTTATGTCAAATGATATTAGTATCAGAAAGAATAAAGGTCAGTATATGACACCGGAACCGATTACAACAATGATATTAGATACAATTGGATATACCGGACCACAGATTTTAACAAAAACAATTATGGAACCGTCTTTTGGGGATGGGTCTTTTCTTGTTAGTATTGTAAAAAGAGTGATCATAGAAGGAGAAAGGGCAGGATTATCTAAGTCTGAAATTGCACAGATTGTTGACAATCATATTTTTGGAATTGAAAAAGACGTCATGCTTTATAACAGAGCAATCGAAAGACTGAATAAGCTGTTAAATATGCATGGAATCCAAAATGTTCGCTGGAATCATCTTATTTGTGGAGACACATTGATAGCATATAAAATATATGCAGACAAAATGGATTATGTGGTCGGAAATCCACCTTATATCAGAATTCATAATATTCCGGAAAGCTATCGAGAAATTATAAAAGAATTTCGTTTTATTGACGGAATGATCGATTTATATATTGTTTTCTATGAAATTGGACTCCTGCTTTTAAATGATACGGGAAAACTTGGATATATTGCTCCGAATTCCTTTATGAAAAACACATCACAAAAGGCATTCCGAAACTATCTGGTAGAAAACAAATACATTTCAGCGATTTATGATTTTAAGACTTCCAAGATTTTTGAGGATGCTGATACTTATACATGCATTTGTATCCTGGATAAAAATAAAAACAGAGATGACTTTTCGATTGATTATAAGGAATTTTCCATGTATGAAATGGTAGCAGCGAATCATTTTGACTATGCGTATTTTAGAGATGAATTACGAGATAAAGCATGGAATCTTAGTGCAGATGAAGATATCAAATTTTTAGAGGAAAATAAAAATCTTCCAACAAAAATACAGGATATCGCCGTTGTGCAGAATGGGATTGCCACAAATAAAGATGCGATTTATATCATACATGCCTATTTAGATAAAGAGTTATCAGTTCCTTATATGGGGAAACATACAGATATGCAGAGAAATGTATATTTTTGTGATAAAGATGGAAATATTCGCACGATAGAATCTACTATATTGCATCGTTGTGTAAAAGCATCCAAATATAATGGTGTTATGGACAATACCTATGTTATCTTTCCATATGAGAAAAATCGATCTGTTTATCAGCCGTTCACAGAAGAGAAATTAAAGCAATCATTTCCGAATGCATATGATTATTTTATTTCTTTCAAAGCAGAACTTGGCACCAGAGACATGGATGAAAAATTAGCCTGGTTTTTATTTGGTCGTAGTCAGGGACTACAAAATAGCTGTTATAAAAAGATTGTATTTAAACATGTCATAAATAAAGCAGCCCCTGTAATCGAACCACATATCTTGGATGAAGATGTCATTGTATATTCTGGTATGTATACCACGACAAAACAGGAACAAATCGAAGAAATCTCTGATATTTTTGCATCTGCCAATTTTGCAAAATATTGTTCCATTATCGGAAAAGACATGTCTGGCGGTTATGATAGCATTTCCACAAAAATGGTAAAACAATTCGGCATAGGAGAGTAAAATAGCGGACCATCTTTTTAGGTGGTCTTTTTTTGCTTGTGAATATAGCATAATGTAAAAATAAATATCGAAAATCCGCAAATTTCAAGAAGTTTTTGACATAAAACAATAGCTAAAAAATGAAAGGACGCCCTAGCAGCAAGGGGGATCAGAAAAGTTTGTTTCTGTTAAGGGGAAAGAGGTTATTGGATTGCAAGAGTGTGTGAGAAAGTATTTGCACATCATAATTAAAATGGAGGTTACTATATGGTAAAGTTAAGAAAAGAAGAATTAAATTCCTTGGTTGGTAAAACAATTTATCATTATTGTCTTGAAAATCCATTAGATTTTTGCTTTGCCAAAGATACCAAGATTAATTTATCACAATTAGAAATATTTAAAGTATATGAAGAAGACTCTTCTTGTGAAACTTCTAGGCAGTATATCTATATAAAAGATTGTAAAATTTATCAGATTGATGTAAAAGATATTGGTAATCCATCTGTCGTTGCAGAAGATTGGTATTCGTTTGAAAGAAATGATGAATTGGCAAGAAAGGTTTTTAAAGCATATGAGAATGAAATGTACATACGCAGGTGCAATCTTTTAATTAATAGTCTCAGTGCTTTGAAATCTAATCATAATATAGCAGAATCATTAATTCAAAAAAGAGAAATTGATGATTCAAGGTGCGAAAAAGATTTGGAATATGAATTAGATTGATTTCTAACTAAATAGTTGACGAAGGAGGAACCTATTATGGCAAGAGATTATGCTTGTTATTCAGACGGTTGGGATGATGAAAATCATATGGCTGACGATTATTTTGATTCCCGTCCCGATTATCGTGAGAAAAACCGGAGAAGAGTAGATAGGATTATCGAAAACTTTGATGGGCAGATATGGGAAAACCGTGAGAAAGCTCGCCGGAATAAAGGCTATTAAATTACAAAAAGAGACGACCCATTGGCAAAGATGAGTCGTCTTTTTTTATCTATTTTCCACGTCAGGAGTGCCTTCCTCAGAAATAAAGAAGTCACGTTTCTTCTTTTTGACTGCGCGGGCTGCCCTTACATTTTCGGAAATCTTAAATTTGATCAGTATGTTTTCTAATAGTCCATTTAATGTCTTTCTGGGGACAGCTTGTTCTACCCGTTGATAGGTTTGTAATCTGTTCTTGATGAGAGGATAGTTGTGTCCACAGTTTTCATCAATCTGGTCCTGTAATTTAATGGCTTCGGAATAATGCGCATACATTTGTGCAGTCTTTGTCTGTTGTAATTCTGCATATCGTTTCCACTTTTTCTTTTCATATAAAGTTTCCATTTCGATATCCTGAATATAACGATTTACTCGCTGCACATAGCTTTCTACGGGTTCATTTGCTTCCATAACTGGTGCATGAGCTTTTGCTGCTTTGTCTACCTGTGCATAAAATCTACCCAAATCTTCCTTTTTTGTTCTGGAATAACGTTCCCCACGAGATAATCCCAAAGGTTCCATTGCTTTTCCATAGGTATTATGCAGATGCTTCATTTTTGCTTTTCCACCAGTAAAGGTTTTTGCACATAACCTGTCACGTTCATCAATCGGTATCACTATCGTATGGATGTGTGGAGTCGTTTCATCTAAGTGTAATTGCATGGATAATACATTTTCTGCACCAAAAGTATCCTCCATCCATTTCTTATTTGCCTCTGCCCAGGCGTCCACATCTACATTAGCACCTCTGGTGAAAGTGGTAACGATTTCATAGGCTAATACCGCATTTTTTCTTGCAACTACGGGTTTTCCATGCTTTAATTCCAAATCTTTCATCCGGCGGTACCATAAATCCTTATAATCCATACCAGAATCATTGACTAATTCTCGGTTGTTATCCGATAGATCGCTATCGACATGTTTTAATTCGATTTCTCGAAAATTATGCTCGTGTCTGATTTGTAAATTTGCCATCGAATGGACTTTTTCCAAAGTCATGACGCAATAACTTTTTTCCTGCATTTTGATTCCACCTTTCTCTATATTTATTTATGTCAAAAAAAAATCAAAAAGTGTAAAAATACACAATTTATTTTTTCTTGCAAATTTCCTTTCTGAAATCTGAGAAATTACGGATTTTTTTGACATATATAAATAGATAAAAGAAACGAGGGGTAAAAAATGAAAGAAGTAATCACAGTCCCATTTTCGAAAAAGAAAGAAGCTGTTGTGCTTGGAGCAGAATTTGATATTACAGATAGACAGTGGTATATCACAGATAATACAGAATTTGAAAATCATGAAGCCTTAAGACATCTGGCAGATGTAGAAGTGCAGGAAATTGCAATCGAATTACCGGAAGAAGAACAGCCCATAGCAGGAGAGGAATCTCCAATCGAAGGGGAGACAGAAAACCAGGAAAACGATGAGACTTTTTCCGATTGGTCTGCTATATTAGATAGTAGAGATTCATTAAAAATTGCAATGACGCTTCGGAATCATAAAGTACCTGCGGAAGAAAGCGACAGAATACGTATGTTAGAGATTTTAAATCTTCGGACACCTGGGAATTATCCGTTTACGTATGATGGCATGATAAACTTAAGTGAAAACTTCGAAAAGGCATATCCACCGGAAAAGATTCAGGCTTTGGCAATGAAGCTGACATCCCCCGGAAATTATCTGATGCGGATTCGAAATTCAGAATTATCAGCAGAAGAAAAAGCTTTAATGTATTTCGTATTACCGTTCGGAGCAGAATAAGAGAGGGTTTTGTATGATTTTAAATGTAATTCTTTTAGTATGCATGTTGGTTTATTTGGCAATCCAGTCCTTTTTCGATGTATTCAATCAATGTAGAACACCTGCATTTTTAAATCACACGATTATGGGAATCACATTTGCCGGTTATGTTGTAAAATGTATGCAGACGGGTGTTTTATCTGGAATCCGGATGTGGGTATTCTTTGGATTCTTAGCAATTAATATTTTGATTTATCTGTATTGTAAAAAGAAAAATATCTATGTAAAAGGAACCCCGACTGTGGTTACTTTGGTTTCACAGCAGTTGTTAAGCTATTCTCCTTATGCATTATTACTGATAATCACTCTTTGTCTGATCGATATTCCAATGGGTCTGGCATTTGGTGTTATCTGGTTTTTATCTGCTGCAAGATTGTATGGAGAGGCAGACAGAGATGCATTTTGGGCAATGATGTTTTATTATGCAATCTTTGGAAAAGAGGTACCGGAGACCAATTTACTGTTTATACTGCTGATGTATCTGATTGCGTGCGTTATCTTTATGATCAGACATAAAGCATGGAAAATAAAAGATAAGGTAGAAAGATATGCATTTTTCCCTTATATCATGATTGGATTTATAGTTACGATAATTATTGGAGGTTTAAGTTATGGCAGGATTTGATGATAGCCAGTACGACTGGAGAGCAGTGCTGGCGGAGAGTGGAGATTTACCGGAAAGTTCTCCAGCAGAGGATGAGACACCGAATACAGAACAGGAATTTTCGGATGCTATTTTTCAGGAGGATCCCAATTTCCAGTCTATCAGTGGTATGGGTATTGAAGAAACGCAGGATAATACGGACCTGAATGATATGCTGCAGGATATCAATAAGGATAATACTGCACAGGCAAAAGCAGAAGCTGAAAGACTTGCCGCAGAAGAAAAAGCAAGAATCGAAGCCGATGAAAAAGCCAGACAGGAAGCATTAGCTAAAATTTGGAAAGAACAGCATGAAATAGAACAGGCAGAAAAGGCAAAAAGAGAAGCCGAGGAAGCAGCAGAGGCAGAACGTATTGCAGCCGAAGATGAAGCAAGGAGACAAGCAAATCCCTTACGTAAATTAGCCGGTATGATTCCAAAGCCAAAGGAAAAGACACCTGAAGAGATAGAAGCAGAAAAAGCTGCAAAAGCGGAACGTGCGCAAAAGCTGGCAGAGGAAAAAGCAAAGAAAGCCGAGGAAAAGAAAGCCCAGGCAGCCCAGGCAGCCCAGACAGCACAAGCAAAAGCAGCGAAAAAAGAGCCTGCCAAACCCGAGAAACCTGCGAAGCCCGAAAAACAGCCCAAACAGGCAGAAAAGAAGGGACTATTTGGTGGAAAGAAAGAAACGTCTGCGATTGCACCTGTAACATCGAATGCGAATTCCGGAACCGACTATAAGTATCTTGCGACACATGATGAATTGACCAAATTAAAGAATAAGAGAGCCTATGATGAAGATCTTGCTACTGTCAAGGCAAAAAATACCGTCATCATGTTCTTTGACATCAATAATCTGAAAATGGCAAATGATACTTTGGGACATGCTGCAGGAAACAAACTGATTTTAGCCACTGCTGAGGAATTAACAAAGCTATATCCGGAAAATGCCTATCGTGTAGGAGGAGATGAGTTCATTGTTCTTCTGCAAGGGAAAGGATCTTATCTGGAAATAGATAAGAAAATAAAAGAAGATATTGCGAAGTTTAATATCGCAATGAAAAAGCGGACAGCAGATAGTAAGGCAATTGATGAAAATCTGATTTATGCGGTTTCTGTGGGATATGCGATTGGAGATGGCAAGAAAACCAAAGAAGATATTCAGGCAGAAGCAGATAAAAAGATGTATGATAATAAGCAGGCATATAAAAAAGCCCATCCAAAGGAAGATGCCAGAAATAAAGATGTCGAAGTAAAGGTAGAACCGGAAAAGGATTATGATGAACTGTTACCGGAAGAGTCCAGACAATTAAAGGCTACGGTAAAAGAAAATCATATGCAGGTCTCTGAATTAAATACTGAGAAAATCTTACGTGAGATTCAAAGTAGAGCCGATGATATTTATGCTATCCTGATCACCGATAAGAATTTCGATTGCTTATTCATCATTCAGGATGTGGAATATTTCTTAAATCTGATGACACATGGCGCTGATTATAGCTACTTATATGTGATTTATCAGGGTGGTGCCCAGTATTACGGTGCAGATGAATATTTCTCAGAGATTACCGTATTATTTGAGAATATTGCAAAGCTGATTACTTCCAGTGGGTCTGTATCACAAAAAGATCTGCTAAAAGTGAAAGGTATCAACATTTTCAAAGACATTTTTGTAGGTTAAATCAACATTTTGGTATATTTTTACAAACTTGTCCATATACTGTAAATAGTAATTATATTTAAGGATTAGGAAGGAGTTTATAAGATATGCCAAGAGGACAAAGAAAACCGTTGGATGAAAAAATCCAAGCAAAACAGGAATTGATCATTGCCTTACAAAAACGTATCGATTCGGAAACAAAAGAATTAGAAGAATTATTGCAACAAAAGAAATATAAAGAACTGCAGATAGTAAGTGATATGATGGAAAATGCAAATCTAACATCAGAGGAAGTCACAGAGGTATTGCAGCAATATATCGAAGAGCATAGAGCAAATGCATCCTAAGAAAAAGTAGTATATCTCGAAAGGGATATACTATTTTTTTGTAATTTTTTCTCATTTTTGCAGAATTTACGGATTTTTTTGACATAAAAGAGTAGATATTTATATCTTTTTGTAAAAATGAGAGGAGTACTTATGAAAGCATTATTAATTGCAGAGAAACCGAGTCTGATGCGAGAAATTCAGGCGGCTTATAGGAGCGCAAGAAATGTTTTTGCATTTGACATTGATTTTCTGTCACAGGCAGGTCATCTGGTAGGATTAAAATTACCAAGTGAGATCAATGAAGAGGTTTATGGAAAATGGAAGTTAGAAAACTTCCCGATTGATGTACCTTATATCTACAAAGTAAATTCCGGTAAATTTGAACTACTACAGAAGATTAAAAACGCAGTAAAGAGTGGAGAATATGATTTTATTATCCATGCAGGAGACCCGGATGGGGAAGGAGAATTACTGGTAAATCTGGTATTACAGTATGTTGGGAATAAACTGCCGGTAAAGAGATTTTGGTCAAATGATATTACACATCCCGCAATTATCGCCGCATTGCAGGATTTAAAGGATGATAGTAATTATCAGGCAATATTTGATGCAGCACTTACGAGACAGCATCTGGATTATCAGTTTGGTATGAATATTACCGGTGTTACTACGTTAAAGATGGGCGAACTTTATAAATTAGGTCGTGTAAAGGCAGCTATCATCCGAATGGTAGTAGATAGAGAACGTGCCATCAGAGATTTCGTACAGACATCCACTTGGAAACGTATGTTTACCTATGGAACCTGTGAATTTATCTGTGACGAGGAATTTGAAACAGAAGAAAAAGCATTACTTGGTATGCCGAAGTTTGATTATGCAACGGTAACCAATGTAAAGGACGAAGTAAAATCTCAGAAAGCACCGAAATTGTTTAAGCTTGCATCCTTACAGGTAGAAGCCAACAAGCAGTTTGGTTTTTCCGGTGCAAGAACACTGGAAGTATTACAGTCTTTATATGAAGCAAAATGTGTATCTTATCCACGTACCGATTGTGAATACATTTCATCGAATGTAGATTTACGGGACATCCTTTCTGTAGTAGCTCCGGAAGAAGATGTAGATGTATCTATGATAACTGCACATGTGGACCAGGTAAAGGCAGATAAAACTTACGTCAATGACAAAGCGATTGCCAGCGAAGGTCATACAGCGATTATACCTACCGGTACCGGATATGCAGGAAGTAGTGCAGATGAAAAGAGACTGTATGATTTGATCGTGCGTAGATTCTTAGCAATCTTTGCTCCTGCGAAAAAAGTACGTAGTCTGACAGTAACTGCAATCCCCGGAAACGTAAATACATTGGGAGAGTATATTTATAAGGAAGTTTCTGATGTGGAAGCTGGATTTGAAACCGTATTGAATCCTGGGTATAAATTACGTGTGGGAAAAGGTGTTTCTTTTAACAGCAATACAATCATTCGTCCAGTTACCTTCCAGACTAAAGAATGTGTTGCAAAGCCTCCGGTAAGATATAATGACGGTTCTATTTTGAAAGCAATGGACCATCCGGAAGAATATATCGGAGATGACAATAAAAAGATTGCTTATTCGATTGGTACTCCCGCAACAAGATCTACGATTGTAGAGGAATGTAAGAAGTGCGGATATATCAATGTAGAAAAGAAAGCATATTACGCAACAGAAAAAGCAGAGCGTGTGATCAATGCATTAGGCGATATCTCCCTGTTTTCCGTAAGTAATTCTGGTAGATGGGAACAGATGTTAGAGGAAATCCGTCATGGTGAAGTGCAGGCATCTCAGATTGAAAATGCACTACTCAAGGAATGCCAGGACATTACAAATGATATCAAAAACAGAGATATCATTAAGATGCGCACACAGGCTTATCAGACAGAGAGCCTTGGAAAATGTCCATCTTGTGGAAAAGATGTATTAGTCGGAAAATATGGAGCTTATTGTTCCGGAAAATGTGGTATGACTTTTGGAAAGGCATATGGTAAGAAATTATCAGACGCACAGATTAAGTCATTACTTGCCGGGAAAAAGATCCTGATGCGTGGATTACAATCCAAATCTGGTAAGACATACAATGCTTATCTTACTCCTGTTGGGGTAGAATCCTTTAACTATGATGGTAAGGTAGGAAAATCCTTTAAATATAATATGGAGTTTACAAAATAAGACTTTAAGACACCTGTGGATACAAAAATATCTACAGGTGTCAAAAAAGATACCCACCTTTTTTTATTTTTTTGACATAGATATATATAGAAAAAATATAACTATGGAGGAAAAAGAAAAATATGGCATATATTACAAAGGACATTGATAGATTATCCGGTAATTTGGGGATTGGAGCAGCGGAAAAACAGAAATTGCTTTTAACGGCGAAACATCTGAATTCCTTTTTAAAGCGAGAAGAAAAAATGAAAATAGGAGACGAAATCGAAAATGACTATGAAAAAGACGAAGACATCGATTTCGGAGAACAAGATACAGACGATTTCGAAATCGATCACTGACGAGGGATGTATCAGACTTGCAACAGCCATTGTTGTAGATGTTTTTGAGGATTATCAAAAAACAGTAAAAGGCTATCAAAAAGCAAAAGAAGATCAAAATAAAGATATGATAAAAATTTATGAAGCACATTTAAACTCATTAAGAAACTTCATACAAAGTGAATATTGTGCTGGATTGGTATTCCTTGCAACAAATACAGAATATGATTTAACCGGAGAAGAATTATTAAATTTGGTTGAGAAAAAGGGGCGTATCTTATGAAAATTACACTTTTAGATGAAAAACAGAAAGAAACATTAACAAAAAGCTCAAAGAGTACCGAAATGTCTACGATTGACACAAAACCATTTACACCGGCAGAAACAGAAATCGAAGATGATTTTGATTTTGATGCGGAAAGGTAACATATGGGTGACAGATACCTAAATATAGGAGAACGTGGAAATTTTGTAATTCAGGAATATTCTACTTTCTCCTTTTGTGCCGATTATAAAAAACAGGGATATTGTATTTGGAATAAAGATTCCAGAGAACATTATAAAGAAAATGGGCAGATTTCTGTTTATCCGACACAAGAAGAAGCTTTTTCTATTGCAGAATCCTTAGATAAATCACAGGAACTGGAATTGGAAAACGAGCTGTAATGAAAAAAAGAGGGGTAATAAAATGAATGAGAAATGGTTGATTGGCATAATTATCTGTACGGTAATTTATGTCTTTTTGGATTTTATAAAAGATGGATATAAGGAAAATGCCATTCAAAATGGTATGAATGAAAAGGAAGCCAGGGAACACTATAAATGGAAAAATATATTCCGTAGTATAAAAAAGGCATCCCAGGCAGCACCAAAACAGGAAACTCCTATAACATCGATAGAAAATCCGGAAAATAATACATTCCCATCTGAGACAGAGGAGGAAAACACAGATGAAAGTAGAAAGAATGAGTCCGTGCCCGAGGTGTCAAAGCACCTTTACTGGTGAGATCATGCCAGCAGATGGGTTTTCGGATAAAGATATGTTTCTTCGTAGAAACAAAATGCTGAAAAAAGGACGTATGTATAAATATGTAAATCCACAGGATTACCGTGAATATTATGCCAGAAATGAGATCAATGCCTTTTGTTTTGATTGTGGCTATGAATTTCGTGGTGAAATTGAAGTGAAACAGGTAGAGGGCGATAAATGGACAGATTTTATCAATAAAAATCATTTGCTCCGTCCGGAAACGATTCCTTGCCATCCATTCAAAAAAATGTGGAGATCTATCAAAAAATTGTTTTAAAAGAAAGGAATCTAAAAATGAATGCTTTAATCAGTATAGTGACCGAAGATTCCAGCTTTTATAAACAGGTCGTTCAGATGATTCCATTGGATATTCAAAAAGAAGGAATAGAAATATTACGCCCCGGAGATTCCCTAAATAACGCACAGATAATCGTGACGGATATGATTACAGATGAAATTTTAGATCAGGGAATTCCGGTATTTCTTTTTGCAGAGAAAATGCCAGAAGATATTGTAGAATCCGTATCTTTACGTTTCTATAAAAAAACAAACTTCGATGTAAAAATATTCCAAAAAGATTTAGCAGAATGGATCGAAATTGCTTTTGCATTAGATGGTGCAGCAGAAAAAACCAGAGATGCAGAAGCAAAAAAGGAAAAATACAAAGAACGTGTAGCTGTTTATAAAAAGAGTCTGGAATTAGCAAAGCTAATGCAGCTTAGTGCAATGGAACCAAAAGCCATAAAAAATTTTGAGCAAAGCTTTTATTATCAGCCAGCATTTACGGTGTCCGGTGATTTCTTAATTGTAGAGGAAATAGATAATAAAGTGTTTGTTATTATTGGAGATGTAACGGATCATGGCTATAACACAGGTTTGTATGGAGCGTCTTTGGTAGGAGGTATCCGTGGTTTTCTGGATATTGCACCCAGATATTCTTTAAATTTGGCAGGTCTTGTAAATTACGTGTATCATAGTTGGAATAATTATAATTACCAAAAAGATCCATCCTATGCTACCATGCTATTTTGTATGATAGATAAGGAAAATGCTTCGATTGAATTTATCAATTATGGCCATGAATCTCCATTCTTGATACATGAAAACAAAGTAAGTATCTTGGATGTATCCGAAGAAAAAGAATTAGCACCAATGGGAGCAGAAAAACGACTCATCTTAACACCGAAAGTCTTTCCCTTCCTGCCAGGGGATGCCCTTTTTGTAGATACAGATGGAGTAACCGAAGTCTTTAAAGATCCTGAAGACAAAGATATTCGAAAAGCATATTCAGAGGAACGAATTCTAGCTTCGGTACAGCATGAGGTTTTAAAACCAAATTGGACACTTGATCAGGTCATCCGTGGCGTTCGGAAAGATGCAGATAGTTATTCTGTAACAGAAGATTTTGAAAATCAAAATTTGTTAGGAAATCATTTAGATGGAGCAGTGGATGATGTTACAATGTATATGCTTCGTTGGTTAAAATAAGGGGGAGAAAAAATGGAATGGAAAATTACACCGGCTGAAGTAGGGGAAATGATGGAGGAGATCAGCGATACCATCGTTTCTACGGTACCGGAAGAATTACAGATGAATGTAGCACTCATTTTTGAAGAAGCATATGTCAATGTAGCTGTACATGGATATGCAAAAAAGGCAGATAACGTGAAACCGCTTCGTATATTATGGGATAAAGTTGGGGATGATTATAAAATGACATTTATTGATGAAGGTATCTATTTTGATCCCACCACCTATGATATCGGAGAACCCAAAGGAGACCAAGTAGGAGGACATGGAATTCGTCTGATGAGAGAACTTTCAAAAAAGATGGCATATCATAAGGAAGGTACAGAAAATATTTTAGAAATTTGGATTTAATACCATTTTTTTACTATTTTTCAACATATATAGACAGGAAGATTATTTCCTGTCTATATTTTTTAATGAAAGGAATTTACTTATGGTACCGTATGCAAAATTACAATATACAAATGGGAAAAATATAATCACACTTGCATCAGAAGAATTAAAGGCTTCCGCGCAGAGAGATTTAACACAATATGCTATGTTATCCGAACAAGCAGAAGATTATGCGGAAAAAGCGAATACTTCGGATATTTATCCGGAAGCAAAACAATTTTATCAGAAACAATTAAAAAGCTTAACCTATCGTTTGGAATGTTATAACGATTATTTATACAAATCTTATGGCTTTTATCCTATTGGTGTGGATACCTTGGAGGATATTTCTAAATATAATTTTATCGTAAAGGATGCCCTGGCAGCAAAGATTCATCAAACTTCCTTTTATTCCAATTTGGAAACGATTGAGCAGGATGTGGCTGTAATGGAAAAAGAAATTCATGAAGCCATAGTAGATACGAATACGACACAAGAAACTGCATTACAGTTTCTACCGGAACTTGATACTCCAGAAACAGATGCAAAAGAACAACTAGATTCTACCATACAGAAAGTAACGAATACAGCGATCGATCAGTATGGTGAAACTCTGGATGCGGTTTCCAAAGCAGAAAAAGCATATTTGTTATCAGGTTCTCAATATAAGACAGCAATTACCCAGGCATATGATTTAGGCAATACCGCATTATCTTATGATGTAAAAGCCTTCCAGTCTGCACAGGAGGATCTTTTAGGTATTTGTAAAGAGTATTCCGAATGTTATAAAAAATCAGGCTCCAAGTTAAAAAAGCTTATAGATATGGCGAAACAAAACTATATCCGTATTGCACAGGATATGACTTATACAAAAGATGTATGCGTAAATGCCTGTAGCCTTGGCGCATATACAGAGGCAAGACGAAATCAGATGTATAAGATCATTGATGGTTATGCAGAGGCAATAAAAGACTATAATGACCTGTATGCGGAAATGGCATTAGTAATGCGGGAAAAGGTAAAACATCCTACTGATAAAGCAATTCGTAAAGCATATGATTCTTGTAAGAAGCAATATGATTTTGCAAAGAAGATGTGCAGTAAATTCGAAAAAGCATTACAGTCTAATTATATGATGGGCTGTACTACAAAGGAATCCGTAGACGCTTATTTAAACACGGTACAGGCGGAAGTATGGGGCACAGACAAAGATGGAAAAGCCTACAATGCACCTGCACAGTTGATGAAACAAAAATTCATAAAATTTGCAGAAAATACAAGTTTGAATATGCGAATGGCAACCTTACAGACAAAGGTAGCTACTTATGATTTACAAATTGATGTTGCAATGGATATTACCGGAAATGTGGACAGAGCGATTGATAAGCTGGAAGAAAAGATTAATTTATTGCAACATACCGAAACGGAATATACACAGGTAAAAGAAAAGCTGGAAGCGTGTGTTCGGAAACTATCTGCATTTGAACCTTATAAAAAAAAGAAATATCAGGCAGATCAAAGAAAAATGGAAAATTTACGGATGTTAAAGAGTATTCCAAATCCAACAAAGCAACAGAAAAATCAGATAGAAGATTTGATCGATGATCTGGAAAATGATAAATATCTATTTGATAAAGAACAGAATAAAATTGCTAGAGATTATAAAAAAGAAGAGATAGCCCTAACAGAAGAGTATTACGAGTTATCTAAGAAATGGGCAAAAATAAAAGGCAATTTAGAAACAGTAAATGATAAATATTCAAAACTGGAAGAAAGACTATCCGAAATCCCAGAGGAAAGTTTGGAAAAGGAATAAAAATTTACCATTTTTTCAATATTTTTTGACATAAATAGATAGGTAATTACGCCTATCTATTTTTTTGTATACAAAAAGGAGATAAATTTATGGAGAAACAGATAATCAAAGTCCCATCTGAAGAAATGGCAGCGTCTATCAAAGTTGATTTGGCTAGATTGCAATATAATGCGATAAAAGCGAATAACTTACGAAATGAAAGAAATGCTTTTCTGAAAATGATGGGTATTCAGGACACAATGGATAGCATCAATCAGAGAAATATGACGAAGAAATCCTCTGAATTACAGACACAGTTTAATGCTGCAAATAAGTGTTTCAAAGATTATGCATCAGATTTCGCAGAGAAGTATGGTGTTACCATTGATGCGAACTATCGTGAGGCAGCAGAGTTAAATTTTGCAGATGCTTTCGATATTGTAATCGAGCAGCCTGAAATCACACAGGAAAATGCTGATTTTTATGAAGATATGCAGGCATTAGGTGATTCTGTGAATGCAATGGAATCCGAAATTGCAGCAAGCGAGCTGGACTATTTTGGAGAGGACCAAAAGCTTAGTGATGCGATTTCACAGATGACAAAAACAGATGAGGAATATCGAAAAGAAGCCAAGGATATTATGTCTCAGTTTATGCCGGAAGCAGAAGTGAAGAATGTAGTATCTAATGAAAAGTATGCAGAACTGGAAGAGAATGCAAAGAAAGGCTTTGTAAAGAATTTACAGGATAAATTCAAAGGCGTTTCTGCAATCGATATTGCAAAACATCCACTTGCAAGTTTCGCTACTGCAATTCAGGGCACAAAGTTAGAGACTATGATTTCTACCTTACAGACCAGAGATGCTTATGAACTGGCAGGTATGGCATATCAATCTGCATATAATACAGCTATGGCAATGGGTAATCAGGCAATCAGTGCAGGTAATGTAGCACTGGATACCGTAAAAGATGCAGCAAGGGATGCGGCAGGATATGCTGCAAAAGAACTGGGAGAACTTTATAAAAAAGCCGGTGAAAAGTACATGAGTGTATTAGACCGTGCGAAAAACTTCTGCAAACAGGTATATCTGGATGTACATAAGACTTTTGATGTTACAATGGACTTTTTAACATTAGGCTGTCATTCCAAATGCGCAGCAGCAAAGGCAATGAAAGCTTTTAAAAATGTGGAAATCTGTCAGAAAAAAGTAGATGATTTAAGTAAAACCGTAGCAAACTTAAAAGCACAAATGCAGAAAGAACCTTCTGCCGGAACACGTAAATTATTGCACGAGGCACAGGCAGAGCTGATTATTGCAAAAGCAGAATTAAATAGCAGTAAGGCTTATAATTTCGCATGCCCTTACAAAAACATGGACGATGCAAAAGCATATTGGGCTGAAATCGGTGTGAAATCTTTTGGCGTAGATAAATACGGTCATAGCCAGTCTCCCGCACAGAAGTTAGAAGATACCGCAAAGAAATGCGGAGAGAAAGTTGTAGAAATCAAGAACAATGCAATTAAGTCTGCAAAAGTATTCGGATATAGTGTACAGTGCGCAGCTTATGATGCAAAGGCTAGTATTTATCTGGCATTAGAAAGAACCTGTGATAAGCAGATTAATAAGATACAGACCCGTATCAATGCTTTAAAACAGGTAGACCAAAGTATTTCCAGAACTCAGGCAGCATTAGATCAGGCAAGAACAGAGTTAAATGGAATGATCAACGGGTCTAAGGATATACAGGAAAAATATACCTATAAGCCTTCTGAAAAGATTACAGGTGCGATTGAGAAGATGGAAGCTCTGAAAGAAAAACAGGGTGGTACTTTAAATCGTATCCAGCAGGCAAGATATGATGAATTACAAAATAAGTTAGCAAAAGATGTTGCCAAAGGACAGGCAAAATTAGATGCGCAGATGGATAAGGACTTTGCCGAGTTATCCAAGAGAATTACCCATATGGAATTTGATCTGGATGACCTGAAAGCAGAAAAAGAAAAAGCGGATAAAAAGATTGACGCTTTACAAGAGAAGCTGGATGCTAAAGAAGCAAAGAAATCTGCACAGGACGAGAAATTTAAAGCCGCAGATAGTAAGGCAAAAGAGGCATCTGAAAAAATCAATGATTTGGAGAATGATGGTCCTGAAATAGAATAATCAAAAAAAAGATAAGGATTGGTTTTTACCAGTCTTTATTTTTTACCAAAAATTACCACTATTTCCAAAATTATCTTTGTTCTATACTAAATATATCAAATCTTTTTTATTATGCAATTTGCACAAAAAATACGTAAAAATTTTGGAACCGAATTTTTCAAAAATTACGGTTTTTTTTGACATAAATAAAGGATGCAGGATATTTTTGGTATTTTGTGGAGGGGTTTATGAAGAAAAAAGAGTTTGATATTACAAATTTATTCCATGTATTTCTATTTGCTATTTTATTTCTGTTAGGCTTTTCTTATATAACGACATCAAATCCGGATAGTGATATGTGGTGGATGATGACCACTGGAAAATGGATTGTAGAGCACAAGGCATTACCGACAGAAAATGTTTTTGTGATTCATGATGGATATCATATAATCGTTCAACAATGGATTCCAGCAATTTTGAATTATACATTATATCATCATTTTGGAGTATGGGGACTCATCGCACTTGCAACGGTGTTATTCGGAGTGATTTTCTTTTTACTTTGGAAATATATCGGATTATTTTCCAAATCATTACCCTGTAAGGAAATCACTTTTGCGATCAGCATACTATTTTTACTGCAGCTTTTAACAACAAGGCCTACGATATTCACCATTTCGATATTATTGATTGAGATGATACAGTTAGAAAAATGGCATAGAGATAATAACTGGAAACATTTGATAGCATTACCATTTTTATCCGTGCTTGAAGTAAATATTCATTCCAGCATCTGGCCTATGATGTTTGTATTTGCATTACCATACTTAGTACCTGAAATTTTAGATGGATTCCGTAACTTTTTTGAATCCTGTAAGAGAAATATTGGACTTTTTCTTGTATTATTAATATGCGTAGCAGTAGGAGGCATCAATCCAAACGGTTATGAAGGAGCGTTTTATTTATTCAAATCGTATGGAAATGGAAAAGTAATATCTACGATTCAGGAATTACAATCTCCGTCATTTTCCTCTTTTTGGGGATTTTTACTCGTAGTTACCGTAGCAGTTTTTGCAATTTATCTTTACAGATACAAAAAAGCGATTGATTGCAAGAACATTTACCTGCTAGGGGGTACTTTGGTTTTAGCCTTTTTACATATTAGAAATTTTTGGACCGTAACATATGGTATTATTCCTGTATTATGTGCTGTTTTACCGCAGACAAAATGGGATAAACATATCGTTTCTATCAAAAAGGGTATTGCTTATATCATAGGCGGCGTGATTTTATTGGTAGTCATTGTGATAAAATCTGTGGGTAGTGCAGAGGAAACACTAATCAAAATGCCGGTACAGGAAGCAGAGTATTTACAGGAAACAATTGCTGCAGATGACATCATCTTATATACTCCATTTTCTTATGGCGGATATATGGAATGGTCCGGATTTAAAGTTTATGTAGATGCCAGACCGGAACTATTTCAAAAATCTATCAATGGCATAGAAGATTTAGACGAAGAAATTTATAATGTGCAATATGGCATTGCAGACTATGATGCCTTTGTAGAAAAATATCACTTTACACACTTTTTAGTGGAAAATAATACGTCTATGGAACTGTATTTAAAATACAGTGGAAAATATATAATGCTTGAAAAAAGTGAAGATTTTGCAATTTATGCTGTAAAATGAGACCATTTTTTTCGTAAAAATTTACATATATAAATGGTAACACGACACATAAAAGAAAGGATAGCATTATGACAGAAAATGAAAAATTACATCTGTTAGAGAAACGAGTAACGGATGACGAGAAATTGCATTTACTGGAAAAATACGTAACAAATGAAGCTGCGAAAAAAGCACAACAGTTTCGTATAGAACAGACCGGAAATGCAAATTATGGCAAAATCATTTCCGCTGCAAAACGTATTATTTTTGATGATCATCAGGCAGAAGATTTGAATTTTGAAAGTGGTCAGAAAATTGCAAAATTACAATTAATGATCGAAGCTGTAAAGTATCTGATTGAAGATGTTATGGGACTTACCCCAGAAGAATATGATGCTATTTATTCAACAGCTTTAAATCAGAAGACGACATTACACCATGCTATAAGAAAAATTGCAAATGCTGCAAGTCCCACCATACTTCGTGAAGCGATGT
>ULOH01007887.1_pt1 | contig 28985 bp, 18 predicted proteins | sample 1952421 | NCBI WGS metagenome assembly ULOH01 (sample SAMEA4835599, study PRJEB28245) | human gut metagenome | biome: gut microbiome; material: fecal sample | place: Denmark | collected 2008
ATAAATGGACACAATGGCAATTCATACAATTTTTTAAACACAACATGGCATATAAAGACACAATACCTGTTAACTGGTGTCCAAACTGTAAAATGGTACTTTCAAATGAAGACGCAGCAGGTGGAGTTTGCGAAAGATGTGGAAGTGCTGTAGAACAAAAAGAAAAAAGTCAGTGGATGCTAAAAATGAGCGAGTACGCAGAAGACTTACTTACTGGACTAAACGATACTCACTTTGCTGAAAAAGTAAAACTAGGTCAAATAAACTGGATAGGTAAATCTACTGGTGTAGAAGTAGACATAAATATTGTAGGCGGAGGAAAATTTAGCATATTCACAACTTGTATAGAAACAATATATGGAATAACTTTCTTTGTAATCGCACCAGATGGTAAACTTATTAAAGAACTTATGCCTAGAATAGAAAACAAAGATGAAGTAAACGAATACATCAAAGAAACACTAAAAAAATCAAATATGGATAGAACAGAATTAAATAAAGGAAAATCAGGTGTAGAACTAAAAGGCTTAAAGGCTATAAACCCAGTTAATGGAAAAGAAGTTCCAATATTTATCGGAGACTTTGTATTAGGTTCATATGGTACAGGTGCTGTAATGGCTGTTCCTAGTCACGATCAAAGAGACTTTGAGTATGCTACAGTTCACAATATTCCAATGATCCAAGTAATAGACGGTAGAGAAACCACTTCTTCAGCATTTGAAAAACTTGACTACTTAGGTAAGGGCTGTAAACTTATAAACTCAGAAGAATTTACTGGCTTAACTGTAGAAGAAGCAAAAGAAAAAATCACTAAAAAACTAGAAAACATGGGCATCGCAAGACGTGTAAACAACTACAAAATGAGAGACTGGATTTTTAGTAGACAAAGATTCTGGGGTGAACCAATTCCAATGATAAACTGTCCTAAATGCGGATGGGTTCCAATGAAAGAAGAAGATTTACCACTTTTACTTCCAGATGTAGCAGAATATGAGCCAACAGATACAGGAGAAAGTCCTCTTGCAAAAATAACTGACTGGGTTAACACTACATGTCCAGTTTGTGGCATTCCTGCAAAAAGAGAAACAGACACAATGCCACAATGGGCTGGATCTTCTTGGTATTTCCTAAGATTCATGGACGCTCATAACAATAAAGAATTCGCAAGCATGGAAGCAATGAAATACTGGGGAAAAGTAAATTGGTACAATGGTGGAATGGAACACACAGCAAGACACTTACTTTATGCAAGATTCTGGGTACAAATGCTATACAATTTTGGTCTCGTTCCAAATAAAGAAATGATAGATGTAAGAGTTTCCCATGGTATGATACTAGGTTCAAACCATGAAAAAATGTCCAAGAGTAAAGGTAACGTAATAAACCCTGATACAGTAGTAAATGAAGTAGGTGCAGACGCTTTAAGAGTTTATGAAATGTTTATAGGTGACTATCAACAAGATGTATCTTGGTCAACAGACTCACTAAGAGGTTGCAAACGTTTCTTAGATAGAATATACAAGTTAGGAGAAAAACTAAGTGATAAAGAAGGTTACACTAACGAAACACTAGTACATCAAACAATTAAAAAAGTAACAGATGACTTAAGTAATCTTAAATTTAACACGGCAGTATCTCAACTTATGATACTAACAAACGACTTAGATAAAAATGAAACAATAACAAAGAGTGACTACAAAATACTTTTAACTTTACTAAACCCAATTGCACCACACATTACTGAAGAATTAAATGAAAAATATGCTTTAGGAAAACCAATCTGTGAAAGCTCTTGGCCTACATTCGATGAAGAAAAAACAAAAGAAAGCACAGTAAATATTGCAGTACAAGTAAATGGTAAACTAAGAGGTACTATGAACGTACCTTCAAACACAGACAAAGAAGAAACTTTAAGACTTGCAAAAGAATTAGACAATGTTAAAAAACACTTAGAAAATACTACTATCCTAAAAGAAATAGTAGTACCTAATAAAATAGTAAACATAGTAACAAAACAGAGCTAAATAATTAACTCTGTTTTACTTTTTCTTCCATATTAGAAAGTGCGTAACTATTACACTGTGATATATTCTCGTTACGACTAATCCTATCTTTATAAGCTTCACTATCTATAGTTTCTAATAATTTAGTATCAATTCTCCTATTTATAACTACTTTATCATTACTTCCCCCTGAAGGAGCCGAAAGGCTCCACTTTTTGTTTGTTTTATAAGGGTTTTCTATAAATATGGTAGAACGCTACCCATCATCTACCCATCACAATCTATGGTTTATATAAGTTTAATATAGTTTATTCGGAAGACTTTTCATTAAAGTCTTTTTCTAATGTGTCAAAGAATTTTGGTACATTTGCAAGATCCTTTTTAAACATATGAGTATAAGTTTCTAGTGTTTCAGTAGTTTCAGAATGGCCTAAAAAGTTAGATACAGCAGTTATTGGAGCAGAGCCAGATATTAAAGCTGATGCACACGAATGTCTAAAGTCATGTAATCTAATTCTTCTTACTCCAGCTTTTTCTGCATATTTATCTCTATAGAAGTACATTCTACCTGTAGCCATTGGAACATCATCACCAAGTACAAACCAAGTTTGTTTGAATTTTGCTATTCTTTCATTTGATTTTTTTAGTTTTGCTAAGTCATTTAATAGAGTAGTTGCGATTGGAATTGTTCTATTTGATGCTTCTGTTTTAGTGCTAGAAATATACCATTCTGTACTAGCATTAGAATTAGAGGGGTTTAATACTTGTTGAGAAACAGTTAAAAGTTTATTTTTAAAGTCTATATGTTTCCATTGCAATCCTCTTGCTTCAGACCTTCTTAATCCACAATAATATAATAATTCAAAGAAACATTTATATCTTAAATCATCAACTACTGAAATAAATTTAAAGAATTCTTCAGGTTCGTAAAAATCCATTTCTTTCTTCAATGCTCCTGGAGTTTTAAAAGGTTCTAATTTGTTATAAAACTTTCTTAAATTAAAATCCCATTGTTTTTCAGCAAAGTTAATGACTTGCTTTATAAATTTTTGAATATCTGTTTTATATCTATCACAGAGATTTGTTTTATTGATTTGTGCTCTCCATTTTTGATATAAATCCCAATCTAAGTTTACTAATTCTACATTATCTAGTAATCCCATATATTTGATTCTATCTCTATATGTCTTAAGAGTAGAATCTTTTATTTTATCTTTCTGATATTCATAATATATAGTGTAGGCTTCTTTAAATGTCATATGTGGGTTTACTTCAACATCTTTATATTTATTTAAATATTCTTTTTCAGCTTGTAATGCTTCACTTTCAGTCATATAAGCTTTTGATTGATATTGATGTCTTTTACCATCTAAACCTTTACTATATTGAATAAATACCCATGATCTTCCATCTTTTGTTATTTTATTTTCTTTAAGTTTTCTTACGGACATTTCATTCCTCCTTTTCTTATCCGTAAAATATCGACATACATCTATATTTTACCATCAATTTTTAGTTTTTTATTAAGTAAATAATAGGGATAGTTATTTGTGCTATCCCTATATTTGTTATAATTCAAAATCATCAGATTTATTTTTCTCATATTTCTTATTAATTTTTTTACTAAGATTCTTAAATTCATATGAATCATACTCTTGATTTTTATCTACATTTAATCCTAAAGTTCTTTTAAGTGCTTTATATAAATCAGTAGCTATCCCTTTAACATTTTGTATAAGAGAACTAGCCATTTCTTTAATACTTGTTAGTTCTTCTTTTAAAGATTCAATTATATTATTCTGGTATTTTATAGTTTCATCTTTTTCTTTAATAATTAAATTTTGATTTTCGATTATTTTATCTTTTTCTATTAATGTTTTACCTGATTTAAGATTTTTAATTTCAGTATTTAATTTATCAATTTGTTTCTGTTTAGATTCTAATTTGATTTCATTTTGTTCTATTATTTTTGATTTATTCAAATTATCTTTAGTTATTTCTTTTGAGTATTTAGATAGATTGTTTATATCTTTTTCTTTATATCCAATTATTTTGCCTTTTTCAGGATTTAGAAGGGGATTTGTATCAACATTAGATATTTTCTCTTTATATGATATTTCAACTTCATTTAGGGCTTTGTTCTTATTTAATTCAAGTTCCATTAATTTGTTTTCTTCTTGTAGTTCTTCTAAATATTTTTCTGCTTTTGTTTGATGATATTTATTTCCTCCAATTTGACCTCTATCAAGATTAAAACCTTTAGAGGTTATAAATTTATTATAATCATCTTGTATTTTAGCAAATGATGTTTTAAAACCTTTATCTTTCCAAAATTGATCACAATTTAGAAATTTTCCTTTTTCTATTGAATATAAATTTTTACCGTTTTCATCTTTCTTTTGAATAGGTATTAACTTTTCTTTTCCGTCTTTTCCTATATAAGATTTTAATATTTGATGACCATTACTATCTGTTTCAAATACTTTTCTATGAACTTCATTTACCACTGGAGTAAAATAAAAATGCATATGTGGAGTATCTTCATCAAAATGAATAGCAGAGTAGACTACGTTTTCCTTCCCAACTAAATTACTTAAAAATTCATGTGAGCATTTAAAATAATTTAATACTTGTTCTGGAATATCATTTGGATTATTAATAACTACTTTATTAATGGGTTCTCCTTTATGTTCTCCAGTTAAATATTTTCTTCCTGTATCTTCAAATTTCATTCCTAATGATTTAAAGAATTCTTGTCCACTTGTTATTATGCATCCGTTTAATAAATTGATATTTTTATTATTCTTGTTAAATTCTACATTATTTTTATAGAGAGTTTTATATGTTGAACTAGCTAAATTAGTACTACATAACGGAATAAATTCAATGTTATATTTAGTTCTATTAGTATCATAATTACCTGTACCAATTCTATCAGTAAGTTCTTTGCTAAGACCACCAATATCTGAAGATTTAATTTTGTTTGTTATAGTTAAAACTTGTTTTCCATCAAACATTTATATAAATCCTTTCATATATTTATGACATTGTGACATTAATATTATGTGTGGTTTTAGGGGATTGGTCATTTATGACCTATCTCACTAGGGCATAGCCCAAAAGTGAGTTAAGGGAATCCCTTAAAAACCCATTCTTGTTTAAGCAAAGACTTAAGTTAATTTAAGTCTAAGCAATAAACAAGTGATTATTTATTAAAAAATAAATAATCAGAAGATGAGTCATTATCGCCACTTTCATTGCTACGCAACAAAACGTGCCACATTATTCATCTTCATTTTGTGAAGGCTCTATAAATGTAGCATGATATAATCTACTATCAGCAGTTCTACATTTAGTGATATGGACGCCTTCACTTTCTAAAAGTTCAATACTATTATTGAGTAATCTTCCAAATCTTTTAGGTGACATTGGTATATTAGCTTTTAATACTATATCAGTACAGGTAAAATCAATTTCTTTTTGACTAGCAACATATTTTATAAATGATGTTAGTTCAAAAGATAATTCATCTTCCTCAATAGAATTTATTTTACGAAATATAAGGTTATCTAATTTTTTTAATTGAATATCTATTTCTGAAAAATCTCTATTTATTGTTTGTAATTTAACATATTTTTTATTTGCTTTATTTTCAATTAAAGTTATTCTTCCATCAACAGTTGCATCTAGTGCAATACTTCCTAAAGTTTTACCGGTTTTATTTAGATGATGTGTAACTAAAAAAGTTACATTATATTTATCACAATAAGTTCTTAATTTTGGAAATATTTGCTGTGCTACATCTTGATAATTATTAATATCATATTGGACTCCAAAATCAATATCTTTTAACATATCTAAAATTATAAGTTTGCCATTATATTCTTCAGCAAATGTTTTTATATCATATTCTAAATCTTTTAAAGATATATTTGCTTTATTCTGTCTATCAATTATAAATAAAGAGTCTTTTTTTGCTGATAGTTCCATGAATTCTAGACGTTCCTTTAATTGAATTTTATCTGATTCTGTGGTAACATATAAAACAGGTGAGGGATTTACTTTGTATCCTAAAAATGGTGTTCCGTTAATAACGGAGCAGGAAAGTTGCAGTGCCAACATAGACTTTCCTACTTTTGGATTAGATACTAAGAGATACACGCCTTTAGACTTCATTATATTATTTATGATGATGTCTTTTTTTATGTTTGTATCGATTTGTTCTATTGGTTTAAGCAATTTTAACATCTCCTTTCAAACTCTTACTTCTTGACTCTAAATAGTCAATATCAATATTTAAATACTTAATAACTTCTTGCATAGGAACAGCATTCTTAGGAACATAATATCCTTCTTTTTCTAAGTCATTTTTAATTTTACTTTTAATAGTTAATGCTGAATTTCTTCCTATGTTTGCTAATTTCATTAAATCTGATAAATTGCACCATTGTTTTGCGATTAATTTTAAAGTTTCATCTACGGTCATATTCCACCTCCCTTATCTTTCTAATTCTTTGTATTTCTTATATTTCAAATCAACTAAGTTTTTAAATTCATCAGTTGGTTGTATTGAAACATTAAGACCAAGATATGAATCTTTATCTACACATTCTTCTAAATTATAAAAATGTGCATAATCATATTTTTCTAATTCTTTAGAACTATTAATAGTTTCTTCTCTAGTATTTTTGTTTATTAATAATCTTCTAAGTGATTTAGTTAAGTCATAACAGATTAAACAATATAATCCTTTAGCACTTAATGATAAATCAGGATTATCTAAAACATCTTTTCTTACTAAAGTGAAATATTTTTGATCCACTTTTAACACCTCCTTTACTAATTTTAAAAGGGTAGAGTTCTACCTGAACTATTGCTCTTTGTGAAATTTTAGTTATTTCATAACTCCCGTGCCAATAGGGTATTCTGCCTTGCTTTTTTTTACTTAATGGCTTATCGGCGATTTCCACTAAGACTAAGTTTTCAAAGAACAAATTTAACTAAATTTATCGTGTCCGATATATCAGTCAATATCATGATAACACTGTCCGGAAAACTTGTCAATATATTTTGTCCGAAATTATAGACAAATTTTAAAAAAAGTGATAAAATTAAATCTAGAAGGAATAATTTGGAGAAAGAAGTGAAAATATGAATTCAAATGAACTTAAAAATATTATTGAGAATGCCAGAATTGCTAAAGAAATTTCTCAAAGAGAACTTGCTAAATTATCTGGAATAAGTAGAAGTACTTTAAATGATATTATTAATGGAAAAATAAAAAAAGTAGATGTTGATTCTTTAAAGAAAATAGCTGAAACTTTAGATTTATCTTTAACTAATCTTTTAAAAGTTGCTGGTTATGATGAATTTTTAGATTATTTGTCTTTAGATAAATATAAAAATAAATCCACGAAGGATTTAAAAGAGATGATTGAAAAATATAAAGAGTCAGAATTAGATTTATTAGATTTTGATACGCAAAAAAGAAAAAAGGTAAAAAAAGCAAGACAACACTTGTTTTATACAATTGAGCATTTAAAAATAATGCAAGAAAGTAAGGATAGTTTATATACAATAGATAAAGCTATAGAAGATATTAAATGGTGTTTTGATGAATTGGAAGATGCTGAACATAAATATGATTATGATAAATTGCCAAAAGATATTTAAATAATTATAAAAAACAGTTGGGGAGGTGAAAACTTTGTTTAGAGGGTTAGTTGATATAAAAGAAGAAAATATATTATTAATTGACATGCAAATTTTGAATATTCTTTTATTTGATCATAGCAGTAAAAAGAATATAATTTGGGCAACAGATAATTACCAACAATATGGACATGGTTTTGATTTTAGCGATGAAATAACTATTGAAAAAATAACTGGTAATTATGGAGAAATAATAAAACCTAGGTCAAAAAAAACAAATGAAGAAAAGAATAAGAGAATAAAAGAAAATGCTGAAGTTTTCACTCCGTCTTGGGTATGTAACAGCCAAAATAATTTAGTAGATGATGCTTGGTTTGGAAGAAAAAATGTGTTTAATAAATCTGATAAAGATAGCTGGGAAACCATTGAAGATAAAATAACTTTTCCGGAAAATAAATCGTGGCAAGATTATATTAACAGTACTAGATTGGAAATTTCATGTGGAGAAGCCCCTTATCTTGTTAGTAGATATGATTCAGTGACAGGAAAAATAATAAAAATAAAAGATAGGATTGGATTATTAGATAGAAAACTAAGAATAGTTTCTGAAAATATAGATGATGAATCCGAATGGGTAGAATGGTCTATCAAAGCAATGAAAAGTGTCTATGGATATGATTGGCAAGGGGATAATGTTTTAATTGCAAGAGAAAATTTGCTATACACATTTATTGATTACTATAAAAATAAATTTAGCAAAAAACCGAAATTAGAATTAGTTGAAAAAGTGGCAGAGATTATTAGTTGGAATATTTGGCAAATGGATGGTTTGAAATTTGTTATTCCAAACAGTTGTAAAAATGAAAAAAAAGTTGAACTAACACTGTTTGGTGAAATAGAACATATTGAAGAGTGCTTAGGCTGTAAAAAAAATAAAAATAAAAATCATAATGGAATTTATTGTAAAGTAATGAATTGGAAAACAAATAGAAGTATTAAGTTTATTTCTTTAATTAAATAGAAAGTGAGGTACACATGAGAGATTTAAGTTTGTTAGATAAAATTATTGTTGGACGTGTTGAACCACATATATATGCTTTTACTACTAATACAATACCCAATTATATAAAGGTTGGTGATACCTATAGACCTGTATCCATAAGACTTGATGAATGGAAAAAGTATTATCCTGAACTTGAGAAAAAATATGATACTAAAGCTATGGTATCAGATGATATATTTTTTAGAGATTATTCAGTACATCAATTTTTAGAACATAATTTGCAAAAAACGAGATTAAAATCATCCGATATAGATGAAGGAATTTATTTTTCAAATGAGTTTTTTAAAGATACTTCTATAGTTGATATTGACGAGGCTATCAAAGATATAAAGAATGATTTCAATGAAAATCTTATGAAATACCAATTTTACAATGCTAAAGATAGTTTAAGAGTAATAACTGAATATGCTTCTACTGGTATGTGGGACTTAAGACCTAATCAAGAGAAAGTTGTAAAAAACTTTAAAAAAGCATATGAATCAGGCAGAACAAACTTATTATTATATGCGGTAATGAGATTCGGAAAAAGTTTTACATCGATGTGTTGTGCTTTAGAAATGAATGCAAATGTTGTTTTAATTGTTTCGGCAAAAGCTGATGTTAAAGAAGAATGGAAGAAAACTGTACAAAGTGCTGATAATTTTAAAGATTATGATTTTATTGAGAATGATCAACTTTTAAGGGATAACGATATAATAAAGCATAAGTTAGAGACAGGTAGAAATGTAGTTATGTTTTTAACATTGCAAGATTTACAAGGAACAAAAATAAAAGAAAAACATAAAGAATTATTCAATAATCAAATAGATTTGTTATTAATTGATGAAACACACTTTGGTGCAAGAGCTGAGAGTTTCGGAGTTGTATTAAGAGATGTAAAAGATACTAGAGAGGATGAAAATGTAAACTTTGATGATGCTGATGATATTGTTAAAGTTTTAAAATCTAAAGTTAGAATTCACTTATCAGGCACACCATATAGAATTTTGATGAGTTCTGAATTTGAAAAAGAAGATATAATTGGTTTTTATCAATTTTCTGATATTGTAAAAGATCAATTAGATTGGGATAAAGAACATATATTAGATGATTCATATAAAGAATGGGAAAATCCGTATTATGGATTTCCACAAATGATTAGGTTTGCATTTAATCCAAATAAATCAATTAGACAAAAATTGATAGAATTAAAGAAATCAGGAGTGACATACGCTTTTTCTGAATTATTTAGACCTATGTCTATAACAAAAGATTCTGAGGGAGAACATAAGAAATTTATATATGAATCAGAAATATTAGATTTATTAGAAGTTATTGATGGTAGTAAAAATGATGATGAAGTACTTGGCTTTTTAAACTTAGATAAAATAAAAGAAGGAAAAATGTGTAGGCATATTGTGGTAGTATTACCATTTCGTTCTTCATGTGATTCTTTTGAAAAATTAATTAAAGACAATAAAGATAAATTTAAGAATTTAAATGATTATGAAATTATTAACATATCAGGAGTGGATGAGTCAAACTCTTATAAAAGTATAAATGATGTAAAATATGCAATAAAAAATTGTGAAAAGAACGATAAGAAAACAATGACTTTAACAGTCAATAGGATGCTTACTGGAAGTACTGTTGAAGAATGGGATACAATGATTTATTTAAAAGATACATCATCTCCTCAGGAATATGATCAAGCTATATTCAGGTTACAAAATCAATATGTTAAAGACTACATATCTGAAAATGGTGATGTTATTAAATATAATAAGAAACCACAAACATTACTGGTTGATTTTAATCCAAATAGGATGTTTATAATGCAAGAAACTAAGTCTTTAATTTATAATGTTAATACGGAAAATAATGGAAATGATAAATTAAAAGATAGATTAGAAAATGAATTAGATATTTCACCAATTATTGTTTTTGACAGTAATAAACTTAAACAAATAACGGCAATAGACATTATGAATTACATAAGTAATTATTCAAATTCAAGAAGTGTCCTTGATGAGTCAAATGATTTACCTGTTGATTTTAAGTTGCTAAATATTGATGAAATAAGAGAAATAATATTAAAACAGGCTGAACTTGGTTCAAAAGGTGGCTTAAAATTAACTAATACTGATGATGACACTGATGACTTTGAAGAACTTTCGTTTGAATTTGATGATGAATCAGAAAATCAAGACAATAATTCTCAAAGCAATTTATCAACAAATAATTCTAATAACAATGATTTAAAGAAAATTATTGTTAATAAATTTAAAACTTATTATGTGAGAATTTTATTTTATTCTTTCTTATCTAGTAGTGAATTACATTCTTTAAAAAATATTATTGATACTTGTAAAGATATTAACAATCAAAGAATTTTAAAAAATCTAGAACTAGATATAAATATATTAAAATTAATACATGAAAATATTGATCCATTTGTTTTAAGTCAATTAGATTATAAGATACAAAATATTAACAAATTATCGAATGATGAATCTTTAGATAAGATAGGAAGAGCATTAGTTGCTATAAATAAGTTTGATAAATTATCAGATTCAGAAATAATTACACCTAATAAGGTTTGCAAGCAAATGATTTCAATGATACCAGATACTGATATAGTAAAATTAGTAATTTCAGGTTCAAAAATATTAGATATCGCTAGTAAAGAAGGAGAATTTACCATAGCATTATATTCTAAATTAAAAGAATTAGGTGTAAAAGAAGAATTGATTAGTAATTGTTTATATTCTATACCGACATCTAAAATAGCATACGAATTCACAAGAAAAATATATGAAATTTTGAATTTGAATATCGATAATATTGCTACAAATTTTACTTCATATGATTTGTTGGATATTAGAAATGGTAGTAATTTGGATTTAAATAGAATAAAAGGATATCTTCTACAAAATAAAAAGATGTCTGAAATCTTATTAGAAGATAATTTATTTTACAAGGAAGGAGATGGAAAAATGAAGTTTGATATTGTTGTTGGGAATCCACCATATCAAGAAGCAGATGGTGGTGCAGGAGCAAGTGCAAAACCGATTTATAGTGATTTTGTTAATATAAGTAGAACAATTGCTGACAAATATATTTCTTTGATAATTCCATCAAGATGGTATGTTGGTGGTAAAGGTTTAGATGATTTTAGAGTTTCTATGTTAAATGATAATAATATTAAAGAAATAAATGATTGTTTAACACCTGAAGATATTTTCCCTAATACAAATAATCGTGGAGGAGTTTGTTATTTATTATGGGATAAAGATTACAACAATAAAGAAAACAAAGTTAGAGTTATTTCTCATAAAAATAATAATATAATAAGTGATATGTATAGGAATATTAAGCTATTTGATGAAGATGTTTTTATAAGGGATAACCATGCTGAGACAATTCTTTTAAAAGTTAGAAATAAAGGTGATTTTAAAAGTTTATCAATTTTTGTTTCATCAAGAAAACCATTTGGATTGGATGGAAATTTCGCAAGAGGTAAAAATTTATCAGATAATAAAAACGGTGATAATACTCTTGAGTGCTATATAAAAGGAATGAACGTAAAGTATACAAGCATTAAAAATATTTTAAATCATATTGAATGGATTAATAAATGGAAAGTTTTTATTCCACGTGCTAATAATATTGGAACTGAGTTAAATGATGATAATATGAATTCTTTTGTAGGTAAGCCTGATACTATTTGCACAGAGTCATACTTAGTAGTTGGCGGTAATTTGGACATGAGTGAAAACGAAGCAAATAATTTGTCAAAATATTTAAAAACCAAATTTTTAAGATATTTACATAGTTTATTAAAAAGTAGTCAGGATGCAACATCAAAGACATTTGAATATGTACCAATTCAAGATTTTACTGAAAACTCTGATGTAGATTGGAATAAATCTATTAATGAGATAGATCAACAATTATATTTAAAGTATGACTTAACTAATGAAGAAATTGAGCATATTGAAAGTTCAATAAAAGAAATGTAGGTGTAAAATTATGAATGATTTTTGTGGTTCTATCTATATTCTTACAAATCCTTCCTTTCCTGATTATGTAAAGATAGGATATTCAAAAAATGTAGAAGAAAGAATAAATAAATTAAATAATTCAGAGGCGGTTCCTTTTGGATTTAGATTATATGCAACATATGATGTTGAAACTCAATCGGCTGATAAAGTATTACATAAAATAATTGATAAATTGAATGCTGATTTAAGAAGTATTGATACCATAGGTGATAAGGTAAGAGTTAGAGAATTTTATTTGATATCTCCAGAAGATGCCTATGAATTATTAGAAGATATTGCTATTATAAGTGGAACTAAAGCAAGACTCCATTTATATAAACCAACTAAAGAAGAAGTTATAGAAGAAGAAACAGCAGAACATAATAGAGAATTATCTAAGAATAGACATCATTTTAAGAATATTAAATTTAAGTCAAGTTTAACTAAAAAGACTTATTATTCTAGAACAAAAGAAGATGGAACTTTAGGAATATATGAAGAAGATACAAATAATGAAGTGCCTAATAATAGTAATCCATCAAAGAAACAAATTTTATTACAAGCCGTTAAGGATTTAAATGGAGAAGTAGATAGTAATATAACTTTATACCAATTACAACATAGATTAGAAAAATTAATAAATAAGTAAATATATATATAATGTCATAATGTCATTTAGTAAAAAAAGTGAAGTATATAAAACTTGAGATAAGGACATATTTCATTATTCAAGGTGAAATATGTCTTTTTTAAATAGAAAGCTTGTATATCATTGGAGGTTTTATAAATATGGAAGACAATAATGATTTAAAAATTGAAATAAAGAAAATTAGTAAATTAGAAGGTGGAAGATTTCAAAATATGTGTAATCAGATATTAGATGAAATGGGATACATAATACACCCATTGGGATCACATGATGAATCAGATAAAACTACACCAGGAACACCTGATACCTTTTATTTGAAGAATGATTGTTATACACTAGTTGAATACACTACTCAAGAGGATAGAATTTTCCAAAAAATAAAAGATGATGTTGAAAAATGTATAAAAAAAATAAAAGAATGTAAAATAGAAAAAGGTAAAATAATAGAATTTTATACTTCTTCAAATTTAAAAATCGAAGAATTTAAAGAGTTAAATGATTTGTGTTTATCTGAAAATATTATATTTAAAATATATAATATTGATATGATTGCTAATCTTTTAAGAAAAGAATATCCACTTATTGCAAAAGAATATTTAGGTATTGCAGTTGATACACTACAAGTTTTATCACCATTTGAATATATGAAAGAATATAATATGAAAAAGGGTAGTGTAAAAATTAATGATAAATTGTTGTATCGTGAGGATGAAAAAAATGAAGTGCTTCAAAATATAACTGACAATGATATAACTTTAATTTCTGGTAAATCTGGATGTGGAAAAACTCATTTAATATTAGACATTATGATTAATGATGAAAGCCAATTAAATAAATATAAGATATTATGTATAAAAAATAGAAATCAAAATTTATTTGACGATTTAAAAAAACATTTAAAAAAAGATAATAAATATATTATTTTTATTGATGATATTAATAATATAAATGATATAGGTCAGATATTATATTTCCTGAATCCAATTAATAATTTAGAATTGAAAATAGTAGCTACAGTACGAGATTATGCAAAGAGCAAGGTTATAGAAAAAATCAAAACAGAAGAAAATAAAACTGATAATTATTTTGACATAGGGTATATAGATATTAAACAATTAACTGATGAACACTTAGGAGAGATAGTTAAAAAAAATACTAATATAAAAAATAATTTAATCATTAGAGATATTATTTATATATCACAAGGTAATGCACGTATATTGATGATGGCTTCAAATGTAATTGAGTCAGGCACTGGTAAAACTACAACTATTGAGGATATTTATAATTCGTATTACGATAGTGTAATAAAACAATTAGCAGAAGAGAGTAGCACTATTATGAAATCACTAGCTGTTATAAGCATTTTAAATGCAATTGATTTAAAAAATGATAATCATAAATCTTTAATTACTTTATTTAATTTAACAGAAAGTCAACTTAGAAAAGATATGTTAATCTTACATAATAATGAAATAATTGATATGATAGATGATGATATTGCTAAAATTTCAGAACAATGTATTTCAAATTACTCAATGTATTTAAGTGTAATTATCAAAAAAGATATAAGCGTTGAAAATCTTGTAATCAATATGTATTCATATTCCAAGAGTAGGTTAATTGAAGACATAAATTTATTATTAAACGTTTTTCATAATCAAGAAACTATTGATTTAATTAAATCTGGGATAAGTCAAGTTTGGAATATAATTGACACATATAAGTACGATAAGTTTGATTTTTTAGATTCATTTGGTAGTTTACTAGATTTTGAAACTTTAGATTTCTGTTCTGATTTTGTTAAAACTATTAATTGCAATAAGATGAAATTTAAATATGATGAAATAAATACTTCAAAAAATAGAGAATATCCTGATAATAAAATACTTAATCTATTAGGAAAGTTTAAGTATTCAGATAAAATGGAATTAGCGTTAAATATTATAATTGAATATATAAAAAAGGATAATAGTATAATTCCTGAAGCATATAAATTGTTTGCATATATGTGGGGATATGGAGATGAAATATATTATAGCAATTTTCATATACAGGAAAAAGTTGTTCAAAGTTTAATATCATCTAACAATCCTGAAAATGAAAGTATAACTTATTTGATAATGAATTTAATTCAACATTATTTAAAATTTAGTGGCGATTATTCGTTTTCATCTGGTAAAAGAAATATTGTTATAACACAATATTGTTTAAATGAATCAGATAATCTTAGAAAATTTAGAAATATTATGTTTGATTATTTGATTGAAAAATCTAAAAATGAAAATAATAGAGATATTTTAATTAATATACTAAATTATCTCTATTCATCAGGATATGGAAGAGATAAAAATATTAAATTAATTATGGAAAATGATTTTGAGAAAGTTAATGTATTGGTTAATAATCTATTACCTCTTGATTTTGAAATAGCAATATTAACTGAGAACATTAATAAAGAATATAAAGCATTTAATGTATCTAATCTTGATATTAATATACAAGAAGATATATATGAGTATTATAAAATGATTGATAATAATATTGACCATGATTACAAAAATGACAATACAATTGAAAATATGAAGAAAATAGCCAATCAAATGAATGTTAATGAAATATATGAAAATATAAATAAAATAGGAATTATTGAAAATGAAAAATTACTTAAGAATAAGTATGATATTAGAAAAGGTATATCATCATTTATAATCGCTTTATTTGAAAAAGAAGAAATAGATGTATGTAAATTATTAGATTTATTTATTGGCAATAACTTACTAAAAAACTTTCCTATTGAAAGAATAATAAAATTATGTATAGATAAAGTAGGATATTCAAAAACGAAACAAATAATATCAAAATATGAATACACGGAAAAGCCTTATTTTATGTTTGCATGTTATTCTTTAATTCCAGATAAAGAAATATGTAAAAAAGAATTAGATAGTTTTATTGAATTTATTTCTCAGAAAATAACGATTAAATCTGGAACAAGTATAAACTTAGGATTTTTAGAAAAATATATTTCTGTTGATAAAAATATTTATCCCAAAATACTTAATATAATTTGTGATTTGTATAAAGATGATTTATTTGTGTTATCTCTAATGACATCATTATTATTTAATGAATATAGTGAAAATACGCCAGAAAAGTTAACAGAGTATTTCAAGAGTGATTATGATGTGTTAATAAAAGCATATTTATTATTAAAAGATCACGATAATTTGGATTATCATGGAAAATATTTTGATATGTTTATAAATTTAGATTTTAAAAATTTTATTGATAAATATTTAAACTTCATAGATAATAATCCTGATATAATGCATAATAATCATAACGCATTAGAAAACATATGGAAACACGATGATGAGAAAATTAGATATGTTATAGAATCTATGCTAAAAATAAATAATTTTAAACGCACTAATTTTTTAAAATTAATATTTAGTAATTCAAAAGATAACTATGCTATTGAAGAAAAGTATTTGATAGATATAATTAAAAATTATAGTGATAATGATGATATATTAACAGATTTATTTATTGTAATATCAAATAGATCAAAAGAAGGAAGAATTAAATGTATAATAGAATTATTAACTATTAATAATAATTATGAATTATTTGAAAAATTACAATTAGAATCTCATAGCTGGTCATGGAGCGGAAGCGAAATACCTCTTATTGAAAGTAGAATAGATTATTATAAAGAATTAATGGAAAATATTCAAAAACTTGGTTCTAATTATATTAAACATTGTATGTTAATAAATAAAAAAATAAAATTGTTAGAAAAATATAAGAGAGATACAGTTAGAAATGAATTTTTACGAGAATGGTGATTAATGTACAGAAAACATAAAAAAAGAGTAGCTGATAAGCATTTCTACCCATCAGCTACCCATCAAATTAATATAAATTTAACGATTTTTGATTAAATTTTATTAAACTCTATATGAGTTATATGTCGATATTACGGGATTTTAAACAATCCTCTTTTTTAATATAATAGCCCCCTGAAGAGAGCATTTAACTGTGCTCTCATTTTTTATGCCCATTTTATAAGGGGTTGTGAGCATTTGTAAGATTAAAAATAATTTTTGGGAACAACTTGGGAACAAGTTTTGTTAAATTTACATGATTATTGCAGACATTTATGAGATAAAGTAGTATAATTAAATCATAGAGTTCTATACAATTTAAAGTATAGAATTTTTTCTTTTATAAGGAGGATATGTATGAATGAAATAGTACCAGAGTTTAATGATTCTTTAGTAATTGATTCTTCGGATATAGTAGGAGATTATTTGGAATTAGGAATTGATAGTATTTTAGAAAATGATAGTTTAAAGGAAATACCAATTATCAAAACTTTTATAAGTGTTGGAAAAATTACAAAGAGTATTAGAGAAAGAAATCTAATTAAGAATCTTGTAATTTTTATAAATGAACTCAACAGCGGAAAAATAAATAAAGAAAAGTTAAGTAGACATAGGGAAGAATTAAGAAAAAATCCTAAAAAAGCAGAAAAAGAATTAGGAAGAATTTTAATAATTTTAGAACAAACAATAGACAACATTAAATCATCGATATTAGGAAAGCTTTATAAATCATATATTAACCAAGAAATTGATTGGGATATATTTATTGAATTTAGTGAAATAACAAATAGACTTTTTATGTTTGATATAAATATTTTGAAGGTCATGTGGTCGCAAGCATATAATACTTATATTGAACAAAAAGATGACAATTTTAGAATAGAAAGAATGTATTCATTGGGAATAATTGGTAATATATTTCCATCCATGAATGAAACTAAACATTTACATGGAAGAGTATTAAATGGCTTAGGTAAAAAGTACTGTGATATTATTTTCAGATAATGAGGAGGTAAAAAATGATATTAATTAATAATAAGGAATTATCAAAACTAAAATTCTCAGATGTCAAGGTATTTTTAGATAATACTGATTTAGATGAAAGCTTTTTTGTTGAATTTAAAAATGATAAGGTTACGACAAAAGGATTAGCAAAAGAAATATGTGCATTTTCTAATACATTTGGTGGTTATATATTTCTTGGTGTAGAAGATGATAAAAATATTACAGGCTGTACTGAATGGACAGAGGAGAAAAATTAATAATGTTATTAGAGATCTTATTAATCCCAATCCATCTTTTGATATTAAAAAATTAATTAGAAACGAGCAAAAAATATATGTAATAAGAATTGATGAGGGTGTAAATCCACCATATATAACAAATTCTGGTATTATTTTTGAAAGAATTTCCTCAAGTTCAAATCCGGTTAGTGATAGTGCTACTATTAACAGAATATTAGAAAAAAGAAAAGATAATATAAAGAAAATAGAAAATAAGATTTATATAGAACCTATTAAAGAGAATATTAATAATTTGTGCGGATATCTAGATTTTGGTTTTTCGGTTTTATCTAGAGATATTTCAAAAATAACAAAAAAATTATTAAATGCAGATTTTGAAAAAGTATCCAATATTTTAAAAGAAACAAAATCACCATATAGTATATCAAAAGTTGGATATTCAATTTGTATTATGATAGGGGCTCCAAAATGTGGAAATGATCATTTCAATATACTGGTTCCAGCAGGACTTAATCATTTTATGGAAATATTATTTATATAATTGCAGCTTCATATGACAAAGAAATCAAAACTACTTTAGATACATCACCAGGAGAATTGCGCAAAGTATTAGTAGAAAATTGCAGTTCAATATTTACAGATTATTTTGAACCAGAAGATTTCAATAATATATATAAATACCTTTGTAAAATTATTCATCCTTGTAGTTTAAAGGAACTTGTATCATACATGAATAAAACAATTAAGTATAAAAACTATTTGTTAGGAAATCTAAAATATATGATGTTGGTAATAGAATATATGTATTTGAACTTTTTAAATAAAAAAATAGGTAATGAAGAAAGTAAATTTGATCTGAATTTTATAGATTTATGTACATATGTAAATTTGATGAATGTTGCTTACTATATTCATGATGTAAAAAACAGTAAGAGTTTTATTAAAAGATATTTCCATTATGATACAAATAATAAATACATAATCGAAAATCAAGAAAAGATAAAAGTAGTATATGAAACCTTAATAGATAAAAAAGACTTAGTTGAAGAAGATATAAAAGAATTAACTAAAGCATTAGATTGTCAAATAAACGAAAGGAAATATAATGTGATAATAGCAGATATATTAGGTGGTAAATAACTAATATGTAATGCTTTTTTCGGGAACAAATGGGGAACAACTACATAGAGCAAGATAGGTAAAATAGTGCTATTTACGAGAAATATAGCAAGTGATAAATCAATAATAATGAAAAATATGACAAAAAATCAGGGTATAATTTTTCCCTTAGAAGGCACAAACTTCTTCATTCTATACACAACTATAACAATTATATTAATAAACCATAATTAAATATATATTCACTTTTGAATACAAAATGTATTTACTTTTTGAATTTATTAAGCTAAGATCCCATTAACTTAACTATGTCTAACGATTAATTTACTAATATAATTACTATAAAGTAACTTAATATTTAATTGATAGTGCATATAATAAGAAAAACTAGTAAAATACTTTAGCAAAAAGACTAAAGTATTTTTCATTTTTCATGATTCTTTTCTCTGTATCTATATTTTTTTAGCAAAATATGGTATACTAACAAAATGAGGTGAAATAGTATGTTCGAAAAAGAAAATGATTATGTAACTAATAGAAAAATGTATCTTGATAATAAAGATTACATTCTTAAAAGATTTGCTTACTCTGATATCATACGTGGTGAATTAATAACTAGCTATAGTATAGAAGTTACTGATGAACATGACTATCCTGATAAAGGTTACACTGACTACTGTTTTGAAACTAATTCATACTATTATGATGTTGGTAAATATAGACAAGTAATAAGAAAAAATGATGCTGGAGAAATATTATCCTACTCTTGTAACTGTAGTAACTTTAGAGATACTAATTCATGTGTTCACTTAGTAGGATGTTTTCATAACTATGCATTTTTAATTTTCTATGCTAAACCAGATCCACTAAAAATATCAAACAATATTTTAGACATACTTTCAAAATCAAATAAACCTGTAGTTAAAAAAGAAGTATTCTTATCAGTTGACATACTATCCTCTTCAATAGACTTTTATTATGATGTTAAAATAAAAGTAGGTATTAATAAGATGTACTCATACAATAACAAACAAAACCAATTCTTACAGGCGTCAAATAGAAAAGATGACGAGTTCACTTTTGGTAAAGATTTTACTTTTGATTTTAACAGCAATTACTTTAGTGAAAAAGCTACAAAAGTATTAAAATACATAAATAGATTTCATCCTGACTTAAATAAAAACAATTTTGATGATAAAGAAATAAATAATTTTCTAGATTTATTAAAAGAACTAGATTACCCTTTTACATATAATAATCATAACATAACTAAAATACTAGAAGAATTTCCACTTGAAAGTACAGTAGAAGAAATGGATCAAGATAACTACATAGTTAACTTTGATTTAAAAGACTACAAACTAATTAGTTATAACTATGCATACAATAATTCTAATATTTACTATTTATCTAACAAAGACATATCACTATTATTTTTATTATATAAACAAAATATGTCTAGTTTAATTATACCAAAAAATAGACTAAAAGACTTCTCTAGTGGTGTACTTCCAATAATAAAAAAATATGTAGAAGTAAATGAAAACCTAAAAGATAAAATACAAATAATTAATGAACCAGATGTTTCTTTATACTTTGATTTAAATAAAGATAATGTTATATGTAATATAAAACTAAAATATAATGAAGAAATAGATTACTTTAATAACAAAGCTAATGTACTAAGAGATGTAGAATTTGAAACTAATTTAATTAGTTACTTACAAACTTTTGGTTTTATCATAAATAATAAAAAGATCATAATGAATGATTTAGATAAAATAGTATATTTAATAGATGAAGGACTAAACTTAATAAGTAAAAAATATCCTGTATACACTACTGAAAACTTTAAAAAACTAGGTTTAAAGAAAACTAAAGTATCTAGTACATTCTCGGTAGGAAAAGATAACATATTAAGTTATGATTTTAATTTAGATGGAATAAGTAATGATGATATAGTAAATATATTTAAAAGCATTAAAGAAAAAAAGAAATACTATAAGTTAAGTAATAATCAAATAGTAGACCTAGGAGACAGTGATTTAAATGAATTAATGAATCTAACTGAAGAACTAGATATTACTGACGAAGACATAATAAATGCTAAAGGTTCAGTTATGAAATACAGGGCTATTTATTTAGACAGTATTAAAGATAGCAAGTATTCTATTATTAAAACAGACAACTTATTTAAAGAATTTATTAATAACTTTCATCAATATAAAGATGCTAATTTAACTCTTACAGCTGATGAGTTAAAAACACTTAGAGACTACCAAATAACTGGTGTAAAATGGCTTTATAACTTAGATAAATGTTCTTTTGGTGGAATACTAGCTGATGAAATGGGTCTTGGTAAAACAATACAACTAATCTACTACATAAAACAAATGTTAAAAGAAGATAATACTTACAAATTCCTAATAGTAGTACCAACTAGCTTACTTTATAACTGGGATAGAGAGTTTGAAAAATTTGCACCTGATATTCCAGTAAAAATAGTAAATGGTATAAAAACCAAAAGACAAGACTTAATAGAAAATACAAACAAAAATGTCTACATAACAACCTATGGTCTATTAAGAGAAGACTTAGAGTACTATGAAAAAATTCACTACCATGCTGTTATATTAGATGAAGCTCAAAACATAAAAAATCCACTAGCTGGCACAACAAAAGCATGTAAAAGCATGAAAGCAGATGTTAAGTTTGCATTAACAGGAACTCCTATAGAAAACTCAGCTGTTGAATTATGGAGCATATTTGACTATATCATGCCAGGATACTTATCTAAATATGATAAATTCACTAGTAAATACAAAGTAAAAGAATTTGATGAAGACACTAACAAACTACTTGATAGTTTATCTAAACAAATAAGTCCATTTATATTAAGAAGAAAAAAGAAAGACGTTATAAAAGAACTTCCTGAAAAAATAGAAACAAATATATTTATAGAGTTAGGTGATGAACAAAAGAAAATCTATGTAGCAGAACTAAACAAAGTAAAAGAAGCTATTGAAGAAGCCCTAAATGAGGGTGGAATGTCTAAAGTTAGATTTATGATACTTCCTCTTCTTACGAAACTAAGGCAAATTTGTATAGATCCTAAAATAGTATATAGTGATTATACTAGTGGGTCTAATAAAATAGATAGATTCTTAAGCGTAATAGAAGAAGTAACAAATAATGGCCATAAAGTACTAGTGTTCACTTCATTTAGAACAGCACTTAACTTAGTAAAAGATAAGCTTGATAGTATAGGTATAAAGTCATACCAAATAGATGGGTCAGTTTCTAGTAAAGAAAGACAAACTAGAGTAGATAACTTTAATAATAATGATGATGTTAAAGTATTCTTAATAATGCTAAAAAGCGGTGGAACAGGACTTAACTTAGCTTCTGCTGATATAGTTATTCACCTAGATTTATGGTGGAATCCACAAGCTGAAAACCAAGCAACAGACCGTGCGCATAGAATTGGACAAAAAAACACTGTTGAAGTAATAAAATTAGTTTCAAAAGGAACAATTGAAGAAAAAGTACTTGATTTACAAGAAAAGAAAAAAGAACTAAGTAATAGACTGATAGACTCTAATAACATGGATCAAAACATCATCAGTGAACTAACAGAAAAAGACATCAAAAACTTACTTGCTTTTGAAAACAAAGACTAAACTACGCAGAGATGCGTAGTTTTAGTTTGACGAATATTTCTAATAAAAACGTCATTTTAATATTTTAGAAAAACTAAATGAAAAAAGCATCTATAATTTAGAATATAACAAAGACACACTAAAGAAACTAATTAAAACTGATATTGAAAACATTAATAACTCAACAAATAAATTAGATTTAATTGCTAATAAAATATATGGCCTTAACGATTATGGAATAAGCTTTTATGATATGTACAAAAGATGTAAAAAGGTTGACCTAAATAGTGAATTAGAAGTAAACATATATAATCATATTAAAGAATATATACCTAGTAGAATATATTGCCTTAAATATAAAGAGTTAGAAAGTATTTACAACGTTTTTAAAAACAATGAAATTTTATCTAACTTAAAATCTTATATCACTATCATTAAAGGTGACAATTCTTATATGGTTAGAATAAAGAAAAAAATGTAAACAATTACAAAAATGTTGACCTAACAGAAAAAATATGGTAAGATTTACTTGTACAGGATAATACTGTACATTACCTAAGAATTGCGGGATACCGTAATAAGGCACAGTGTCGGAAGACCTTGCCGTAGGCTTTAGTCAGTGGCCATCCAAAACTGACTATTTTTTTATGGCAAAATGAAAAAAATATCGCAAAAAGTATAAAATTGTGTTATCATTTATGTAGGAGGATAGTTTTATGAAAAACGATAAATTTGTGCTTGGTTTAGATATAGGAATATCATCAGTAGGCTGGGCTTTAGTTAACATTGATGATGATGGTAAGCCAACAAAAATAAAAGATGTAGGAGTTAGAATATTTACTCCAGGAGAAAATGTAAAAACAGGAGAAAGCAAAACACAAGATAGAAGACTTAAAAGAGGAGTAAGAAGAGTTCTAAGAAGAAGAGCATTTAGGGTAAATTGTATTAGAATGCTGCTTGCAGAAAATAACTTTTTGCCAAAACCAAAAAGTAACGTTCAGTCTGAAAAATTTAATGAATTAAAAGTATCTTATGATAAAATTGTAAATGATTATTATAAGACCAAAGACACTAATCCATTTATATTAAAAGTGAAAGCACTTGATAGAAAATTATCTAGTGAAGAACTATCAATTATACTTGTACATTACGCAAAACATAGAGGCTATAAATCAAATAGAGAGGAAAATGATAGTGATACAGGTAAAGTTAAAAGTGCAATTACACAAAATGAAACATTAATGTCAGAAAAGAAATATAGAACAGTAAGCGAAATGCTTATTAAGGATGACAAGTTTAAAGATAAAATTCATAATACAACTGATGATTATAAAATGTCTGTAACTAGAAGTATGATTGAAGAAGAAATAAATAAAGTCTTAGATAGTCAAATAAAGTTTGGTTTAATAACTGAAGACTTCAAAAATAAATATTTAGAAATATGGAGTAGCCAAAGACATTTTTCAGAAGGACCCGGAGGTAATTCTAAATATGGTGGAGACTTAATCGCAAGAATGACTGGTTTATGCAAATTTACAAATGAACCACGCGCTCCTAAACAAGCTCCAAGTTCTGAAATATTTGTTGCTTTAACAAAACTTGTTAACATGAAGATTAAATTAAATAATGAAGAAGAATATAGAACTCTTACTAAAGAAGAAATTGATAACATATTAAATTCTGCATTAAAGAAAAAAACTTTTACATATAACGATGTTAAAAAATGTTTGAATACCCAAAACCTAGTAGTTAATAATTTAGATTTAACAACTAAAGAATTTACGAAAGTATTAAAAGAATTTAAAAATAAAATACTTAAACGAGATGATGAAGAAAGAGTTGATTTTTCATTAATTAGTGATGAAAATAAAGCTATTTTTGAAGAGATGAAAAGCAAAGAAAAGCTTAATAAAAAGTTTATTGAATTTAAAACTATATCAGAATTTAAATCTAAGTTTAACGCATTTGGTAGTGAAGAATGGAATCACTTATTAAGCAATATTGAGGTTTTAGATGAAATAGCTGTTATTTTAACAAATAACAAGACAGAAGAATCTGTTAAAAAAGCAGTTAAAGATAGCAATTTAATTGACAATAAATATATTGAAACAATTTTATCTTTACCAAATTTAAAAGATCATATGAATTTATCTTTATCACTTATAAGAAAACTAAATAAAATAATGATAAATGGTATAACTTATGACAAAGCAATGGAACAATTAGGATATAACCACAGTGATTTAATAAATGAAGAAGACAAGAAAGATCTACTTGTTCCAGTAAATATTAATAAAGACTTAAGAAATCAAAGAGTAATTAGAAGCTTATCTCAAACTAGAAAAGTATTAAATGCAATTATTAAGAAATATGGTATGCCATATAAAATAAATATTGAAACTGCTGGTGAACTTGCAAAAGATAAAAAAGAAAGAGACAGAATTAAAAAAAGAAATGAAGATAACAAAGATAATAATGAAAAACTAAAAAAACAAATACTTGAATTAAAATCAAATGCAATATTTAAAAGTGAATCTGATATTTCAGGATTTGATTTATTAAAGTTTAAATTGTGGAATGAACAACAAGGAATATGCGCATACAGTGGTAAAACAATATCAATTGATGAACTTTTTGACAATAATATTGTACAAGTTGACCATATTCTTCCATATTCTAGAACATATGATGATAGTTACAATAACAAAACTTTAGTTCTTACTAAAGAAAACCAAGACAAGAAAAATAGAACACCGTATGAATGGTTAAAAAATACTGAAAGATGGGAAAAATTTAAAAAATATATTAATAGTTTGGAAGCAATTAGTGAAAAGAAAAAGAATAATTATTTGTTAACTAATTTAACTCCTGACATAGAAAATCAAATGAGAAATCAAAATATCAACGATACGAAATATATCACAAGATATTTAACATCTTTCTTAAAAGCATACTTAAATGTACCAGTTGTTGATAGTGTTAATGGAATAATAACAGCTAAATTAAGAGCAAGATGGGGATTTAATAATATTACTCATAGTTTACAATCTCCAACTTATTATATTAAAGATATAGATGAGAATAATGATGTTAACAAAAACAGAGAAAATCATTTGCACCATGCCTTAGATGCTTGCATAATAGCATGTGCAAACAAATCACTTATTCAAAATATCACTAATTATGAGAAGTATAAAAACTACATAGAAAGTCAAGCTTATCATAATGCCAATAATAACATTGATAATGAATTTATTACTAAAATTGATGACAAGTATGTTGATGTCGAAACAGGCGAAATTATTGAAACTAGTCAATTTAAAGAATATTATAATGAACTTCTAGAAAAAAACTATATAATTAAAAATAACAACAAAGTCAGAGTAATGTTCCCAAAACCATATGATGATTTTGATATTGATGTAAGAGCTAGAATATTTGAAAGAAATCCTGAACAATTAAAATTTATGTTAGAAGGAATGAAAAAATACAGTGAAAAAGAAATTAATGAAATAACTCCTATAATACCTTCATTTGCAAAGAATAAAGTATCAGGAAGTTTACACCAAGAAACTTTAAAAGGAACTAAAACCATAAATGATGTTAAATATTCAACTTTAAGAACATCGGTATTGTCATTAACTGATAAAAACATTGAAAAAATATTTGATAAAGAAAATGGTAATAAAGTTATATACAAAACTTTAAAAGAATGGTTAAATGGATATAAAACAGGAGAAGAAGCCTACAAACAGAAAGGTTATCCAAAAGATACTGACGGAAATATTATTAAAAAGGTTAAATTGCAAGAAGAGTTTAGTAATAAAGGACATATGATTGGAACTTCAGTAGCAGAAAAAGGAAACATTTATAAAATACTTATGTTTAAAGATAAAAACAACGGTTCATTATATTTTGCTGGATTAGATTTATTTGATATCTTAAACCTTAAATTAAACCTTAAAAAGAATAAAGATTATGAAATTACAGTGTGGAAAAGTCAAACACAAAATGAAATCATAAAATATTCAGATGCAACACTATTATATGAATATAGTGATAAAGAAAGCTGTTTAATGAAAAATGATTTTGTTGAAATCATAAAAAACAATAATAGTAAATCATTATGTTATATTACAGGATTCAGTAGTGGAAAGATTGAAGTATCAAGCTACCTAGGAGATTCATATGATTTAGTGGGTCCTGAAGCACTATTTGAAAAGTTTTCTGATGTTAACAGATATCCTATAACAATTTCTACCATTAAATCAATAAAGAAAATTAATTTAAGTGTGCTTGGAAAAATTACAGAAAACAAAATGGAGTAATTGTGGGATATCGTCAAGTAGTAATAAAAAAAGCCGATAAAATGAAACTAAAAGACAATAATCTTGTTGTAATAAATAATGAAATAGAAAGAAAAATTCCTTTAGAAGATATTAATTATATCATTATCGAAGATAACAAAACTATAATAACAACTAGATTATTGTCTGAAATAAGTAAATACTTTATTTCTTTAATAATATGTGATGAGAAATACGAACCTGCAACAATTACGTTTTCATATAACAACCATTATAAACAGCTTGAAACATTTAAAGTGCAATTAAGTAGTACCGAAGAATTAAAAGGAAAACTATGGAAATCAATTGTAAAGAAAAAAATAGAAAATGAGTTAGTCGTTTTAGAAATGACTTCTCAGGATGAATACACGATTGAAAAATTAAAAAAGTTTCGCAGTGAAGTAATTGATAACGATTCTACAAACAGAGAAGGATTGGCTGCTAAAATGTATTTTAGAAGTGTATTTGGAAGCGAGTTCTTAAGATTTTATGATGATGGATTAAATAGTGCTTTAAACTACGGATACACAATCATTAAAAGTTGTATTTTAAGAACTTTAGTAAAGTATGGTTTAAATAGTTTTTTAGGCATTCATCATAAGTCTATTACAAATAATTTTAATCTAGCCTATGATTTAATCGAACCATATCGTGCATTTGTTGATAATTATCTTTATCAAATTCAAGATTCATTAACCTTCCCATTGTCTTTTGAAATTAGAAAGTCACTAATTGATTTACTTAATTGTGAAGTGATTTGTAATAACATGCATTGTACAATTGAATATTCTATTGATTTATTAGTGAAAAGCTATATAAAGTCTTTAGAAGAAAATAGTGATTTGTTGGTGTTTCCAAGTTTAATTAATGATAAATAGATTTATGAGATTGTTATTAATGTTTGATATGCCTGTTATTACTGCAGAAGATAGAAGAAGATATTCTCAATTTAGAAAAAAACTAATTGATGATGGTTTTATTATGATACAATTTTCTGTATATGTAAGAATATGTAAAAATCAAGATGATGTTATAAAACACACATCAAGAGTAAAATCATTTGCACCGCCTAGAGGAAATGTGAGATTACTACAAGTTACTGAAAAACAATATGAACAAATGATAATGTTAAGGGGAATAAAGCGTGATGAAGAAAAGGATAGCGTAAATAGTTTAATTGTTATAGAATAAACAAAAAACTTGCGACAATAAGCAAGTTTTTTGCTTTAAAAAATCAAAATTATTATTACGATAGTGTAACTTAAATACAGAATATTAATCTTTGGTAAAATCTTATATTATAAAAAATTACAGGATACCGTAACTCATTATAGGTGA